>Ga0209064_1000177_pt1 | contig 150219 bp, 130 predicted proteins | sample Inofromicrocosms_FD_187498 | JGI IMG/M metagenome (GOLD analysis project Ga0209064, IMG submission 187498) | Mouse cecum microbial communities from Vienna, Austria - Inoculum for glucosamine and mucus D2O microcosms (SPAdes) (version 2) | ecosystem: Host-associated > Mammals > Digestive system...
GGGAAAGGTTTTCTTAGCCATGGCCGCCGTCTAAAATTATGAAAACGGAGCTGCCGCAAGACAGCCCCGTCTGTTTCCACGATTTCAGCGTGGCGGATGAATCTATTGCTTGGTCGAGTTGCTCCTCTGCAGGGCTCGCCTCCTCTTCGATCCACGGGGCAAAGTTAACACTTTCCCTTGAATCTACATCATTTAGGCTCCATAACGTTGCACTTCGTTTTGGAATCTACAATATGGCGATTTTTTGCGCAAATGTGTTTTGTAACATATAAAAAGTTATTGTCAAGCCGAAGTTTCTTACTAAATTTAGACCGTAAAAAATTCTTACCTCAACATAATACCTGATTGCTATGAAGGTCTATCAAACCAACGAAATCAAAAACATCTCCTTGCTTGGTAGCAAGGGGGCCGGGAAAACCACACTCGCCGAAGCTATGCTTTACGAGTGTGGAGTAATAAAACGCCGTGGCACCATCGATGCCAAAAACACGGTCTCTGACTACTTCCCGGTGGAAAAAGAGTATGGTTACTCGGTTTTCTCCACGATCTTCTACGCTGAGTTTCTCAACAAGAAGCTCAACGTCATCGACTGCCCTGGAGCTGATGACTTCGTGGGCAATGCCATAACTGCCCTCAATGTGACCGACACTGGTGTCATTGTGATTGATGCCCAGTATGGAGTGGAGGTCGGAACGCAGAACATATTCCGCACTACGGCCCAGCTCAAAAAACCCGTGATTTTCGCCCTCAACCAGCTTGACGGCGAGAAGGCCGACTATGACAACTGCATAGAGCAGATGAAGGAAATCTTCGGCGCGCGTGTGGTTCCCATCCAGTATCCCCTGGAGTGTGGCCCGGGCTTCAACGCTATGATTGATGTCCTTCTTATGAAAAAATACTCCTGGGGTCCTGACGGCGGAGTCCCGACCATCGAGGATATCCCGGCCGAAGAGATGGAGAAGGCCCAGGAGATGCACCAGACACTGGTGGAGGCTGCCGCCGAAAATGATGAGACCCTGATGGAGAAGTTCTTCGACCAGGGGCATCTGACAGAAGACGAGATGCGTGAAGGCATCCGCAAGGGGCTTGTCGACCGTTCGATTTATCCGGTGTTCTGTGTCAGCGCCCTCAAAGACATGGGTGTGCGCCGTATGATGGAGTTCCTCGGCAATGTCGTTCCTTTCGTGGAGGATATGCCCGCTCCTGTAGACACAGCCGGAAACGAGGTCAAGCCTGACAGCAACGGCCCGTTGAGCATCTTCATGTTCAAGACCACTGTAGAACCGCATATCGGTGAAGTCCAGTACTTCAAGGTCATGTCAGGAACCCTGACGGCGGGTGTCGACCTCGACAATGTGACCCGTGGCGGCAAGGAACGTATGGCGCAGATATTCTGCGTGTGCGGCCAGATAAAGACCCCTGTCGACAAACTCTGCGCCGGTGACATCGGTGCGACCGTGAAGCTCAAAGATGTGCGCACCGGCAACACCCTTGACGAGAAGGGTTGCGAAATCGCGTTTGACTTCATCAAGTATCCCGCTCCGAAATACCAGCGTGCTATACGCCCCGTCACAGAGAGCGATGCTGAAAAGCTCGCAGGCATCCTGACGCGTATGCACGAGGAGGATCCCACATGGGTTGTCGAGCAGTCAAAAGAGCTCAAGCAGGTAATCCTCAAAGGCCAGGGTGAATTCCACCTGCGCACCCTGAAATGGCGCGTTGAGAACAATGACAAGCTTCCAATCCTCTTTGAGGAACCACGCATACCTTACCGTGAGACCATCACCAAGGCCGCACGCGCAGACTACCGCCACAAGAAACAGTCGGGTGGCGCCGGGCAGTTTGGCGAGGTGCATATCATCATCGAGCCTTACAGCGAAGACTCCCCTGTGCCTGACACCTATCGTTTCGGCAACCAGGAATTCAAGATGAGTGTCCGTGACACCCAGGAGATTCCTCTGCAGTGGGGTGGCAAGCTGGTTGTCCACAACTGCATCGTCGGCGGAGCGATTGACGCACGTTTCATCCCCGCCATCATCAAGGGCCTTATGGACCGAATGGAGCAAGGCCCCCTGACCGGCTCATATGCCAGGGATGTTCGCGTCTGCATCTATGACGGCAAGATGCACCCGGTTGACTCCAATGAAATCTCATTCCGCCTGGCGGCCAGAAACGCTTTCTCGGAAGCTTTCCGCGCAGCCAACCCGAAAGTGTTGGAACCTGTCTATGACGTTGAGGTCATGGTTCCGTCGGATGTCATGGGTGATGTGATGAGTGACCTGCAGGGGCGCCGTGCGATAATCATGGGTATGTCTTCCGAAAACGGATTTGAGAAGATTTCCGCCAAGGTTCCTCTCAAGGAGATGTCGAGCTACTCGACGGCTCTCAGCTCCATCACCGGAGGCCGCTCGTCCTTCACGATGCAATTCTCGAGCTACGAGCTGACTCCCGGAGATGTGCAAGAGAAATTGCTCAAAGAGTATGCCGAGAAGAACAACGAAGACTGACAACAGGCATTGACTTTCATACCAGTCAACTATAAGTGAAATCCGCAGGCAGCATAATTGGTGCTGGCCTGCGGATTATTTGTCGCGATATAAGTATTCAATGGTTATTTGTCACACGCAAGTGCCGTAGCCTGGCCAATTCTGTGAGGTCGTAGTCTGGCCACCTCTGTAAGAAAATTGTGGAGCATACGATCTCCCGTCTCCGTCATAATGCTTTCAGGATGAAACTGGAATCCGAAGAGTGGGAGCTCGCGGTGACGCAGTGCCATGATCAGACCTTCCTCGTCACGTGCCGTTACGAAAAGTGTGTCAGGGAGATTGTCGTCAGACACAACCCAGGAGTGATAGCGTCCTACATAAGCGGGTAACCCGGAGCAGAAGCCTGTCAATGGGTCGGAGGAATCAACATCAATGAGGCGTGTCACATGGCCGTGCTTCGGATTGTCCATCTGTAGCAGAATGCCGCCGAAATGCAGCGCGATTGCCTGACATCCGAGACATATTCCAAGCACCGGTATGCGGAGACGTTCCGAGTGGCGGATAACCTCCATCAGCTGTCCTGCTTCATGTGGAAGTCCGGGGCCGGGAGATAGAATCACGGCATCATAGGCTTTGAGAACTCCGCAGTCGATATCGTCGTTTCTGACGACATCCCAACGGATATCCCAGCCATATTTCAGCATGCACTTCTCAAGCAGTCCGATAATATTGTAGACGAAAGAGTCGTGATTGTCTATGATCAGAAGATTCATAATGGCATTTTAAACAGGGACTGAGGTTTTATTGACTGTAAAATTAATGAAGAATTACCGGACGTGCAATCTTATTAGTAATTTTGCGATATGAAACGTCAATTGTCGATCATACCTTTTACAGAATTAAAGACGCAAATGAATGATCTGGGGCGAAGCCGCACTCCTTTCGTGTGGGGGGTGGACTATGATTGCCGACGGGGATTTGTTGTTGACAATCCACATTCTCCAGACTGCGGAATATTATGGGATGTGCGAGGCCGTGGGAACAGCCATGGCTGTAAGCCGCATTCTGAAGCGCTTCCGCATATGCGTGTGGCAGCGCACCCGGAGAGAATTGCCTACGGTAGGATGTTTGACACAGTGATGGCGGGCCTGCGACGCGGTGATTCTTTTCTTGCCAATCTTACGGCCCGCACAGAGGTTGAGTGCCAGTGTGGCCTGGATACTATATTCCGGTATGCCAAGGCTCCGTACAAGCTGCTGCTTCCCAATGAGTTTATCTGTTTCTCTCCAGAGCCTTTTGTCCGGATTTCAGGGGTTAGGATATCCACATACCCGATGAAGGGAACAGCCGATGCTTCATTGCCGGATGCCGAGTCTTTACTAATGGAGAACTACAAGGAAATGTGCGAGCATTATACAATCGTAGACCTTATGCGTAATGATTTGAACTCTGTATCACGAGATGTGAGAGTAGAGCGTTTCAGATATCTGGAGCGTATCGCGACATCGAGGGGCGAGATTTTTCAGACCAGTTCAGAGGTGACAGGCGTGCTTCCGGAAGGTAAAGAGTATGATTTCGGCGATATCATCCTGCCGATGTTGCCGGCCGGGAGCATCACCGGAGCGCCAAAGGAGGCTACCGTCTCCCTGATTGGCTGTGCGGAAGACTCACCGCGCGGATGGTATACGGGAGTGTTCGGTTATTTCGATGGCGAAGAGATGGAAAGTGCCGTCATGATTCGTTGCATACAGCGAGGAGATGACAGGCGGCTATACTTCCACAGCGGAGGCGGCATTACAGTCAACAGTAATTGTGAAGAGGAATATGAAGAGCTTATAGCCAAAGTATATCTGACGAGATGAACAATACAAGAGCCTGTTTTATAGAAACGATAAGATGGAGCGAGGGGAGATATCATCTCCTTGACTTGCATTCGCTCCGTATGGCGGAGACGCTTGAGGAAATGGGATGGCCGCAGGTGGGGGATATAATGGCGTGGCTGCCCGACGTGCCGGATCGGCTGCGGGATATGACTGTCAAATGTCGGGTGCTGTATGGTTGCGGAGGACTGGAGAGTGTGGAATTCGAGCCGTACACTGTCAGACGCGTCTGTTCCCTGCGTATGGTGGAGGACAACGACCAGGACTATCATCTGAAATTTGCCGACCGTAGTAGTCTGATGGCTTTGCGGAATAGTAGCATGGGGGCCGATGAGGTGATTGTCGTAAAGAACGGTTTTGTAACTGACACATCATATTCCAATCTTATTTTTCGAACTACCGATGGCTTTCTGACACCGGCGCAGCCACTGTTGCGTGGTGTTATGCTCCGGCATCTTCTGGAGCAAGGAAAAGTATCGTCGGTCGCTCTCAGGCCGGAAGATATATTGCCGGGAAACCGTTATGGGATAACCGAGGCATTTCTGATAAATGCTATGCTACCCCCTGGTTCAGCAAATGGAGTGGATGTCACCGACATAAAACCAATTCTATAAGGGGCTGTGTCTAATAATGAACTGCACCCCAAAAGTTTTTTGTCTGACTTTTGGGGTGCAGTTCATTTTGTGATGGTTCCGGGTGTCATTTTTGTTGTAGATATTTGACGATTCTGGCGGGATTGCCTGCTACAACGACATCAGAAGGGACATCTTTGGTGACGACCGAACCGGCCCCGATCACCACATTGTCTCCAATCTTGACTCCAGGCAGTATGGTCGCGCAGCCTCCAATCCATACATTGTCACCAATCGATACAGGTTCGGCCCATTCCACTCCGGTGTTCCTTTGAGCTGCGTCCAATGGATGGCATGCAGTGAAGATGCTCACATTTGGGCCTATGAACGCGTGATCGCCAATCTCGACTTTGGCTTCGTCAAGGATTGTGAGGTTGAAGTTGGCAAAGAAATCCTCACCGATGTGTATGTTGCATCCATAATCGCATCTGAATGGCTGGTTTATGGTGAAATTCTTACCACAGCTGCCAAGCAGCCCGCATATGATTTCTTTTTGCCGGGTAATCTCAGATGGTCTGAGATGGTTGAATTCCCACAATGTGTCCCTTGTGACTGCGAGGAGCCTGAGAAACTCGCTGTCAGTGGCCTCATAAATCTCGCCGTTGAGCATTTTTGCCCATTCTTTTTCAAATTCAGTCATGTCTTCGGTTTGAAGTATAATACCGGTGAATCAGGAATATCCCGGCAATTGTCAATATTACGCTCGCGATTACAAGTATTATGTCGGATGAGGATGAGAGATTGGCTCCGATATTGTACTGGCCGGAGGTTGTGTCGTCGGCATGCTGCGCGTCGAAGTATGACGCGATGACTACAATCGAGTTGTTGATGATGTGGAGAAGTATCGGCAGCCACAGGGATTTGCTCCACCATAAAAGGTAGCCGAAAAATGCCCCAAGCAACATGCGTGGCACCAGACCGAACAACTGGAAATGAAATGCGCTGAATATGAAAGCGACCAACCATATCGTCAGGTGGATGTTAAGGCTTGTCTGTCCGAGAATGCGCTGGAGCGCTCCTCTGAAAAACAGTTCCTCGCTGAAACCTGCAAGAAAACCGACAATCAAGACTGAGACAATCAGTGACGGTATGGATGCCCCGTTCATGAGCATACGAGTCGTGGCCTCGGCTCCATCCTCAAGCTGGCGGAAGAAAACCTCGGCACTGCTCATCGATTCCGGCAGGTGCCAGTTCTTGTTCCATTCGATGATGGCGTTCATTGCAGGTATGGAGCAAATCAATACGCCGCAGGCGAGTAGTGCCACTCCGGGTTTGGGCCATTTGTTGACACACAGCAGTCTGGCTGGAAGCCTTGTGACAATCACCGCGGTAGCCACAGCCGGAACGATGAACACAAGGAAGTCTTGAATCACGACCGTTATTTTTATTGCAGCTTCCGGACGGCTGACAAGGCGGGGTATGAAAGGCAGCAAAACGCCTGAGATCACCAAGCAGAACAGGAACATGCATCCGAGCAGCCCAAGGGCTGTGGCAGGGCGTTGGAGCCTGAATTGGGTCGTGGCGCCATTCTTGGCGTTGAATGGTAGGTTGGTCATTATGTATTTGTGTTTGATTAGAGATTCAAATAAAAATCTTTTACCAACGAGTGGTAATCTTTTGTGAAACCTCCGGATGAATCGTGTAAAGACAAATGGTCTGTTGGCATGCCACCCTCAATGACTGATGCGTGTCTCAACTCGGCAAGTAGCCTCCGCGGATGCTTGGATGGCACGGTGGAGACGAGTGTGAGCCTGCTGACAGCAAGCCTGTTGGCGACTGACAGGAATTTCAAATCGCTCTCCCGGTCTGCTGGAAGTACCAGGCAGAGAGAACCCTGTGGCGACAAAATCTTGGAGGATATGCTGAGCAAAGTCTCAAGCGGCAGCGTTTTTTCATGACGGGCCACAAGGCGCGCTGCCTCGGGGGAATGCTCGCCATTTGTGAAGAATGGGGGATTGCTTACAATCAAGTCGAAGGGTTTGTTGTATGCTCCGGGAAAAACCGATGTGAAATCCCCTTCGGTCACTGTCAGACGTTCCGACCAAGGTGAATTGCGGAAATTCGCAGAGGCTTCTGCCGCGGCGGCTGGGTCGATTTCAATGCCATATATATCCGCGCCTGGAAACCTTTGGGCCATCATAAGGGCTATCAGACCTGTACCGCATCCGACATCCAGGATTCTGGCAGGAGGCAGAAGTCCGATGCCTTCTCTTCGGAAAAGAGCCCATGCGCCAAGCAACACCCCGTCTGTGCCTACTTTCATGGCACTGATATGGTTGGCCACTTCGAATCGCTTGAACCTAAAGATTTTTTCTCTGTCGGGATTTCTCATAAAAGGTGAAAAAGCGGGAAAAGTCACTTACAAAGTTAGTCAAAAAAGGCGGAAATTTGTTTTTTACTATGAGTTTTGTTAATTTTGGAAAAAAATATACACCAAGAATGATAGTAAACACCGCAAGGTTTGTGATAAGCAATTCGACGGCGAAAAGCTGTCCGGATGAAGTGCGCCACGAATTTGCTTTCATTGGCAGGTCCAATGTGGGCAAATCCTCCCTGATAAATATGCTGACCAACCATAAAGGGCTGGCTATGACCTCCTCGACACCTGGCAAGACGTTGCTGATAAACCATTTCCTTGTCAATGACGAGTGGTATCTGGTCGACCTGCCTGGCTATGGGTTCGCGCGCCGAAGCAAAGAGGGACGTGCGGAGATTGCCCGCATCATCAAGGAATACATATTGACGCGCCGACAGATGACGTGTCTCTTCCTGCTCATAGACGGTCGTCACGCGCCGCAGAAGATTGATATGGAATTTATGAGATGGCTGGGAGAGAATGGTGTGCCATTCTGCATAGTATTCACGAAACTTGACAAAATGTCATCCTCCGCCGCGAAGAAGGCGACCGGCGACTATTGTGCCCAGCTTCTGGAAGAGTGGGAGGAGTTGCCGCCTGTTTTCAAAAGCAGTTCGGTCGACAAGCGCGGCCGTTCTGAGATCCTCGACTATATCGACCAGCTCCTCAGGCTACCGGTGGAATAGAGCGTGGGGAAGGAATGATGGCGGAGGCTCAATGAGTGCCCCTGAGCTAAACATCTTGTGTCACTTGGGCGTTTTATAGGAAAAACAATTTCCAACTTATACCCAAGAATTATGGATTTCAACGATATCAAGAATCTGGCTTCCAGCGAGAAGTTGGCCGACTTAAAGGAAAAGGCAGAAGAAGTTGCCCGTACTGTGGCTGAAAAAGCCGAGAAAATCGGCGATAGCGTGAATATCGACAGCGTTAAGTCGATGGCCGGAAAAGTGGGAGAAGGCGCTAAGAAATTTGTCAATGCCATCGATCATTTCCCGGGCGCGTCGGGAGACAAGGCTGATGACGGGAAGGTTGACCCGTGTCTTGTCAAGCAGGACACCAAGATGCTGAACAACAATCCCCGTAACAGCGATTAGCGGTTGGGTTAGAGACAGATTACGCGACAGGCGCGCCACCTGACTTCGGTGGCGCGCCTGTCGCGTAATAGGATGTTATTCGGGGTATTCAGATTGAAATCAATAGTTTGTGGCTTCGATTTCGAAAAAGCTCTGAGGCTCGCCGCATACAGCGCATGCGCCGGGGGCTTTCTTGCCGATGACGATATGACCACAATTGCGGCATACCCAGATGGTGTCTCCTTCACGTGAGAACACGATGCCTTCCTCGATATTGGCAAGAAGACGGCGGTAACGTTCTTCGTGATGGCGCTCTATGGCGGCGACAGCGCGGAAGCGGAATGCAATCTGGGGGAAACCTTCCTCCTCAGCCTCCTTGGCCATTCGGTCATACATGTCGGTCCATTCATAATGCTCGCCTTCGGCAGCATCGCGCAGGTTGGCCATTGTGTCGGCAATCTCGCCTCCATGTAGATATTTGTACCAGAGCTTGGCATGCTCGCGTTCGTTGCGGGCGGTTTCCTCGAAAATGGCCGCGATTTGCTCGTAACCATCCTCCCGGGCCTTTGCTGCGTAATATGAGTATTTGTTGCGGGCTTCTGATTCGCCTGCGAACGCCTGCTGAAGGTTGCGTTCGGTCTTTGTTCCTTTGAGGTCTTTCATAAATTTATGTTTAGTGTATGAGTTGTCTGTCAGTTGCTTGGTTATGACCGTCCCACACAATCGGGACATGATCCCTTGAAGTAGACATCCACGCTGTCCACGCAGAATCCGGGTGAGGCTGCGGCGCCAATGCCAGACGGTATCGCCATGTCAAATATCCTTCCGCATTGGCGGCAGATGAAATGGCTGTGGTGGGGCTGCGGTGCGAGGTCGTAATGGCGGTTGCCGCAATCAATCTCCAGCCCTCTTACAAGGCCCGCATCGACCAGTGCGTGCAGGGAGTTGTAGACCGTGGTCCGTGACAAAGATGGATATATGGCTGCCAATTCTGAAAAGATATCATCAGCCGAGGGATGCTTCTTTGAATTGGCCACAAGGCTAAACACAGCTATGCGCTGCACCGACGGACGTAGTCCGGCCGAATGAATCATCTTTGTCAGCTCGCTGTCGGAATATCTTTTGTGGTCAGTCATAAATTAACATTCTTGGAATCGTTACAAAATTAGTAATAATTCCAAGAATGCGCAAATGTCTGGAGTTAATAAAAAGCAATAAACGTCAAGATTGCTTTATCGCCCTCTCCGGGGCTGAATCAGGCGTGTCGATTGCTGGTTACCAGTGGTTGAAATGCACGGCAGCCGGGTTCCATTTGTCCTTTGGCAGATGTTCACCATCAGGATATCCTACGGGGACAACTGCGAGAGGGATGACATTTGAGGGGAGGCAGAGTTGTTGGGAAACGGCGGTCACGCGTTCTTTTGTCGGATATACGCCTGTCCATACAGCTCCTAATCCGAGTGAATGCGCGGCAAGAAGCAAGTTCTCGGTAGCAGCTGAAACATCCTGAATCCAGTATGACGGTTCGCCTTCAAATGCTTTGTCGAGGTCTCCGCAAGGGACAATGGCGATTGACGCGTGTTCCAGCATCTTGGCGTGGGGGAGAGCCTTGGCCAATGAGTCGAGAGACTCACGGTTGTCCACCACGATGAACTGCCATGGCTGGCGGTTGACTGCGGTCGGGGCAGCCATGGCGGCGCGCAACAGGGTCTCGATTGTGTCGGCAGAGATTGTTTTTCCAGGCACATATTTGCGCACACTCATGCGGGTCATGATGTTTTCAAGTGCCTGGTTGCCGGATGCGGTGTCTTGTGAGGCTATGGTGTCCGTGTTGTTGGGTGTGCAGGATGTCATCATTGCCATTGTGACGGCGAGGAGAACCGGAAGTCTGAAAATCTTTTTCATTGTCTCTGATATGAACAAATTAAGGTAGTGGAATGTTTGCTGAGGTTTGTCGTTTTGGGACACATTGAAACAAATGGAGCCGTCGCCGGATTTTCCGGCGGCAGCTCCATTCTTCTAAGCAAGCTGTGAGTAAGTGTCTTGTGTCAGGATGTCGCTGTTTTATACGCGATGCAATCAGGGGTTATTTTCCCTGGTGCTCGTATTTGAGCGTCATGGTCGGCTGATCGCATACTTCAGCAGGGCCGAAGTACTGGATGGGGCCGGGATATACATAAGAGGTGTTCACCGCCCAGTCATCACGCTTGGAAGCGTATTTGAGGAAGGGAGCGCCGTCGAGATGTACAAGCGCTTTTTGTATCACGGGTTTCATCTGGCCGTGACGGCGTTCCATGTTCATCATCATTGTGATGGGGATGCCGCCTGCAATCCACTGCACCGAGGGTTTGGTGAGGTTGCGGACAGAAGACATATAGCCTGTCACACCGGCTTTCACGAGGCATGCGGCGTTGAAGCCGAGAGCGTAGCAATAGTCTGCGTCGAAGTTGGAAGGATCGGCGCAACGGCCCTCATATCCGAAGAAGTGGTGGAGAGCTGAGAATTTGCCGTTGAATTTTCCTTCGGCGGCCCATTCGGCAAGACGCTTGCCTACCATCTCAGAGAGGAGCTTTTCGGTTTCGATGAGCGAAACCTGGACGTTGCCGTGGGGGTCGCGGTCGAGGCTGAGCTGGCGGGCAACGCCGTGGGGCAGCGATTCGTAGACGGCTGCGTTCTCTGCCGAGAGATTCTTGATGATGTGTTCACGCTGGGCAGCTCCATCGAGCTGTGCAAATTTCTCGCTGTCTTTTGCCAGGAGGTCATTGAGCTCGGCGATGAGGCGCTTCATGGCGGGGATGAACTCGATGAGGCCCTCGGGGACGAGTACTGTGCCGAAGTTCATGCCGGCTGCAGCGCGTTTTGCCACGATGTCGGCGATATAGTCGACAACCTGCTGGAGGCTCATGTCCTTGGCCTCCACCTCTTCTGAGATGATGCAGATGTTGGGCTGGGTCTGGAGGGCGCATTCAAGGGCGATATGGCTTGCGGAGCGTCCCATGAGCTTTATGAAGTGCCAGTATTTTTTTGCGGAGTTGCAGTCGCGCTGTATGTTTCCGATAACTTCGGAGTAAACCTTGGTGGCGGTGTCGAAACCGAAAGATGTCTCAATCACATTGTTCTTGAGGTCACCGTCGATTGTCTTGGGGCAGCCGATCACCTGCACGCCGGCATTGATTGCCTTGTAATACTCGGCAAGGACGGCGGCATTGGTGTTGGAGTCGTCACCACCGATGATTACAAGCGCGGATATGTTGAGTCCCTTGAGGATTTCGAGGCCCTTGTCAAACTGCTCCTTGGTCTCAAGTTTGGTGCGGCCTGATCCGATGATGTCGAAACCACCAGTGTTGCGGAACTCATCGATGATGGCTGAGGTAAGCTCGACATACTGATGATCCACAAAGCCGCCGGGGCCCATGAGGAAACCGTAAAGTTTTGACTCTTTGTTGACTTTCTTGATGCCGTCGAAGAGGCCGCTGATCACGTTGTGTCCGCCGGGAGCCTGTCCGCCAGACAGAATCACACCTACGTTGATGGGCTTGGAGGGAGCCGAGGATGAGGTCTTCTCAAATTTGAGTTCGGGAAGACCGTAAGTGTTGGGGAAGAGGTTTTTGATGTCCTCCTGGTCGGCAACCGACTGGGTGGGATGGCCTTCTACTGCTTTCACGGGGCCTGTGAGCACGATAGGCAGCTTGGGCTGGTAAGCGGCACGTGCTTTCTGCAAAGCGCTTTTCTTCATTATTTTGATGTATCTGTTGGGTTATTATATTCTCATACAAAGTTACGAAATATTACGCAATAAGGGCTGTTAAAAGATGCTAATCGGGCTTGCCGCCGGCCAATGCGGTCACAGAGGGGATGTCCAGCAGGTATCTGGACACCATTTCCCGGATTCGTCCGGGTGTCATTGCCTGCGCCTCGGAGAATTGCGTGACATATGCCTGCCGGCTCAGTCCGAAAGATTCGACTTGCTCCATGTAGCTGGAAATCGAGAACGGGGAATCGAGGATTCCGGCGAGGTTGGAAATTATGATGTTGCGAACGGTCTCGATCTCTTCGACGTTCATTTCCTCCCGGGCCATCTTTGCTATTTCCCGATTGATTTCTTCCACGACGGCTTCGGTGTAACGGTTGTCACACTCGCAGCTGATTACCACGTTGGAGCCTTCCAGGGACGGCACAAGGCTTGCTCCTATGCCGTAGGTGTAGCCTTTGTCCTCGCGTATGTTTGCCATCAGGCGACTGCCGAAGTACCCTCCGAGAGCCACCACGGCGAAACGCAAAGCCTCATAGTCAGGGTGTGAGCGTCCGATTGTCGGAATCTGTATCCTGATTCCGGTCTGGAGCGATTCGGGCAGGTCTTTGCGGCAAGTCTTGTTGTCGGAGAGGGGAGGCGTGAGGTAGAGCGCCTTGTTGATTCTCCCGGTGGCCGACTCGTCGAAAGGGATAGCGCGGACAGTGTCTGTCAGCAGGCTTTCGACATCAGGGGTCACTTTGCCGGAAAGGAATACCACAGGTTTGTTGGCAAGCATGATGCCGGAATGAAGCCTTGAAAGCTCTTCGCGCCTGACAGACAATATGTCATCAGGGGTGACGACCTTGGCCAATGGATGCTTCGGACCATACAGGGTCTGTCGGGCAATCATGGTCGCCTGGAAAGATGGCTTGCGTGATGCGATTTCCTTTTCGGCCGCCCCTTTTTTCTTCAGGGTGTCCAATGCCTCTTCCGGGAAATCGGGAGCCGAGATCATCTTGCCGACAAGGGGAAACACCCTTGGGGCAGTGTGGTTGAGCGAATGGAGGACAAGGAGGGTAGAGTGCTGCGATGGAAAGACTTTTAACCATGCCCCGTTTGATTCAAGGATGTCAGACACCTCTTTCCCCGACATACCGCAGCAGCCCTCAGGCAGCATGTTAGCCGTGAGTCCATATGCCGCTGGAGAACCCGAGTCAATCAGCCCGGCAGGCCACAGGACTGACAGTCGGGTGACCGCTTCCTCGCTGGAGTCCAGTGTGCGTAGCCTGATGCCGTCTGGCAGCAGTTTCTCGTTGAATTCAGGGAGAGACAGCCGTGGGAAGCCCGAAACGGCGGGAGCGGTCAAGCGGTCAAGCATTTTGTTTGTGGATTTTTCATTTGAGATTTTCGAGCAAAGCCTTGGCGGCTTCAAGGTCGGCAGGGGTGTCGATTCCGATTGTCTGCCTGTCTGTTATGCCTACTTTGATGGTGTATCCGTTTTGCAGCCATCTGAGCTGCTCGAGCGATTCGGCTTTTTCGAGAGGCGACTGAGGCAATTGGGTGATTTCCCTGAGAGTCTTGATTCGGAACGCGTACATCCCGATATGCGTGAAATAATCTGCCATGGACGGCCATTGCAGATGGTCGTGTCCCCGGAGATATGGTATGACCGAGCGGCTGAACATCAATGCGTTGTTGCGGGAGTCCATCACCACTTTCGGCTTGTTGGGGTTCTCAAGCTCTGCGTATGCGCCATTCTTGGGGAATGGGAGTGCCAAAGTGGCAATGTCGGTGGAGTCGTCGGTGAAGCAGTCCATTATTTGCCTGATTTGCCCCGGATCTACAAACGGCTCGTCGCCTTGTATGTTGATGACCACATCTGCGTCGCTCGACAGGTTGTCATAAGCCTCAAGGCAGCGGTCTGTTCCGCTGCGATGGTCGGTGGATGTCATAACTGCTTTTGCGCCGAAAGCAGTGACGGCCTCAAAGATTCTGATGTCATCAGTGGCCACTGCAAAGTCTTCAAGCACCGAGGAGACGCGTGTGCATACATGCTCTATCACGGTTTTCCCGTCCAGGTCGGCGAGCGGTTTCCCCTCGAAGCGGGTGGAGGCATAACGCGCGGGGATAATTCCTATGAACTTCATACTCGAGAATCAGATGAATTTTGTTATCCAAGCGACTGCATCGCCAGTTGTATGAACGCGGATGAATCTGGAGCGTCGGCCACATTGCCAGGCAGCTCAAATCCTTCAATGCCAGTGGCGAGGATGGCTGGGAACAGCGATACCGGAATCGGGCCGCCTGCCACCGGGTGTATCTCGGAGCCAGCGCTTCTGAGGCATTCCATAAAGTTGATGTAGAAATCTTCCTGGTTTTGCCCTGCGGGAGCATATGCGACAAGGTAGTCGATGTCAAGGCCGGCAAACTCTCCAAGAAGTGCGGGGTTGGAGCAGCTGACCCCTATTATCGCATGTGGGCCCAGATTCTCCCTTGCCTCAATCAGGCTTCCGCGAGTCCATTCGGTAAGATGCAGGCCGTGGATTCTCAGTCGGTCGACAAGGTTTATGTCGTTGTCAAGCACCAATATGGTGTCATTTTTTTTGCATGGAGCAATAAGACTCCTTATGGTGTCTTCCGAGGGATTGCCCGTTACGCGAATCCATCGGCATCCGGCATTGAGGGCGAGGGAAACCTGCTCCCCGACAGTATGCCGGCTTGAATCATCTGTGGCGAACTGCAACATTGTCGTTAAGGATTGTTTTGATGTAATGCAGGCGCAAATTTCGAAATAAATCCCGAAACCTGCAAGTAGAATGAAAAAAACTGCGTATATTTGCACCCTAAAATTTACTTGTTCCATTATGGCTGAAAAAATCGAAGCAGAAATGCCCGAAGAAGCAAAAGGGCTTAGTTTTGTAGAACAGATGATTGTCGATGACCTCAAGGAGGGTAAGAATGGCGGAAGGCTGCAGACGCGCTTCCCGCCGGAGCCCAACGGTTATCTGCATATCGGTCATGCGAAAGCCATTTGCATGGACTTCGGAGCCGCCGAGAAGTTTGGCGGCAAATGTTTCTTGCGCTTTGATGACACCAACCCCACCAAGGAGGACACTGAATATGTGGATGCCATCCGTGATGACATTCATTGGCTTGGGTTCGACTGGGGCGAGAATGAGCGTTACGCGTCGGATTATTTCCCCCAGCTCTATGATTTGGCTGTGAGGCTGATCAAGGAGGGGAAGGCATATGTCGACGACCAGACATCCGAAGAGATCGCTGCCCAGAAAGGAACACCCACGACTCCCGGGACTGACAGCCCCTACCGAAACCGACCGGTGGAGGAAAACCTCGACCTGTTTGAGCGGATGAATAAGGGGGAGTTTGAGGAAGGGTCGCGTGTGCTTAGGGCCAAGATAGATATGGCCTCATCAAATATGCACTTCCGCGACCCCATCATGTACCGCATCATCAAGACCCCTCATCATCGTACCGGAACGCAGTGGAAGGTATACCCGATGTATGATTTCGCGCACGGTCAAAGCGATTTCTTTGAGGGGGTGACCCATTCGATATGTACACTGGAGTTTGTGCCCCATCGTCCTCTGTATGACTATTTTGTGGACTTCCTGACCGATGGCTCATACCGTCCCCGCCAGATTGAGTTCAACCGCCTCAATCTCACATACACGGTGATGAGCAAGCGCAAGCTGCTGCAGCTTGTTCAGGAAGGCCTGGTGGCTGGCTGGGATGATCCCCGTATGCCAACAATCTCGGGAATGCGCCGCCGTGGCTTCACATCCAAGGCTGTTAGAAACTTCATAGACCGTATAGGCTATACAAAAATCGAAGAGGCTATGATTTCAGTCTCTTTGCTGGAGCATGCAGTCCGTGAAGACCTGAACGCCATAGCAACCCGCGCCATGGCGGTGATGAACCCGGTGAAGGTTGTTGTCACCAACTACCCCGAGGGGCAGACTGAAATGGTGGAGATGGAGAACAACCCTGAGGATGCCACAGCCGGAACGCATTCAATGCCTTTCTCGCGAGAGATATTCATCGAGGCTGATGACTTCATGGAGAATCCTCCCAAGAAATTCTTCCGTCTTGCTCCAGGGGCAGAAGTCAGACTGAAAGGTGCTTACATCATCAAATGCACTGATGTGGTCAAGGATGCAGATGGAAACATCGTGGAAATCCATTGCACATATGACCCCGAAAGCCGCAGCGGAATGGCCGGTGCGTCACGAAAGGTGAAGGGCACACTCCACTGGGTGTCTGCCGCTCACGCCGTCGATGCCACCGCGCGCATCTATGACCGCCTCTTCAATGTGGAGAATCCATCGGCGGAAGATGGCGATTTCCGCGACCTGCTGAACCCCGATTCGCTCAAAGTGGTCGAAGGCATCAAGGTTGAGCCTTTCATAGCCGAGAATGCCCGTCCCGGAGAAAAATTCCAGTTCCAGCGAATCGGATATTTTACTCCTGATGTTGACTCCACTCCTGAGAAGCTGGTTTTCAACCGCACCATCGCGCTGAAGGACAGCTGGGAGAAGGCTCAGAAAAAGAATGTATAACGACGACGAATCCCGTAAATCCGACGAAGAATACATGCGCTCGCTCTATGACCGCTTCCGCCAGGAGGTGGAGAGCGGGGCGCTTATAGATTATTACGAAATCAACGAGTTGCTCGACATCTATGACTACGCGCAGGATGAGGGCGACGCGATGGTTCAGATGTTTGTGTTCCTTACGGTCGCGCGCCTTTATCCTGAAAACCGGGATTTTGACGAGCGTATGGCGTTTTTCCTGTCGTATGTCTCCCAGGACGCGGCCAATGATATGGCTTCGCGCCAGGGACGCAGGGAGACTGCTTTGTGGGATGTCTTGCGGATGGGCGTGAATTGCTATCCTGCAGGAGATGCCGATCCGTACCTTGATGCCATTGTAAGGAAATATGAATCGCTCGATTGCGAGTCTGTGTTGAAAATCATAGACCTGTTGCGAGAGACCGACCAGAGAGGACTGCTTGTCAAGTATTACCCCGAGATAAGTCGTATGGCCGAGGATCCTCGGGGATTTGCCTTTGAGGCGGCTGAGACCCTGAAAGATGGGGTGGGGTTTCAGGAAGATGCACGCAAGATTGCGGAGGAGCTGACAAAAATGGCTCCTTTTGACATAGAGGCGTGGTTGCTGCTCGCGCGTATAGAGTTCGGCCTTGAGCACTCAGAGGACGCATTGGCTGCGGTGGATTACGCCCTGGCCATTGACCCGGATCACTTCAACGCCAGACTCACCCGCGGAGTGATTATGGTTGTGATGCCGGAGAAACGCCAGGAAGCGATACAGGTGCTTACGGAGATTCTCGAGTCCGAACCCCTCAACAATTTTGCGTTGGAAGGCCTGGCAGAGGCTTACGCAAGGGAAAACCGGATAAAAGAGGCATGTGACCTGTATGCCATGATGCTCCGCAATGATGTAGCCACGGCCGGCGCTGGTGATCCGTTGGCGGTCATCCTCGAACTTGAACCAGACAATCTTGAGGATTACCTCCAGATAGCCATAGACAAAGGCAAGACAGACGGCAAGGACTGGCGTATGATGGCGATGGCGCTAATGGACAAGGAAAAGTTCCGCGCTGCCGCTAAGGCTCTTGACTTTTACCATAGGAAAATAGGTATAACAACCTGGATTGACTTTTACCTGCACACATTATATGACGCGCGTATGTATGAGCGTTATGCCGAGGTGTTTGAGCAGATGTCGGGAGACATCTCCTGTCCGGCGTCGCGGCCTGGGTTCTTCTCTATGACAGATTACATACTTCTGGCATCGGTGTATTTGCGATTAGGCCGGAAAGAAGAAGCCGCTAATCTGAGCGATGCCATAGAGAAGGCCAAAGAGGAATGCCACTCGGTTGACGACCATTTCAGGTGGAGGGGCATAAGATTCACAGCCAGGCTGATTCACACGCTTGCCACCACAGACAACCTTCCGGTCAATCTTGAAGATTTTGATCCGCTCACGATAGATTTCCTGTCCTGAATTTCGCGATGTGACGGATTTTTCATAACTTTGCGTCCGAAACGGAAAAGGGAACCCCGTGAGATTCGGGGACAGTACCCGCTGCTGTAAGTCCTGCGCCGCTTGTGCGGCAGTATGGTTTTCTGCATGATGCCATTGGAGGTTTTGCTCCTCCGAGAAGGCGCGGAAGACCGGGACAAGTCAGAAGACCTCCCGTTTCGGAAACATGACAACCTACGGGATTATGGGTAAACTTTATAAAACGGGCCACAAAGCCCATTTCATATCAGTTTTTTTGGAAACAAGACCCTTTCGTGTCGTGGCCTTGCAGGCTGCGATGCTTCTCCCTATGTGCCTTTTTGCCGATGTGCCGGTTGAAAGCGCTGACACTGTGTTGCATCTTAATGAAGTCATGGTCACGGCCCGTCGTCCGTCGGATGACATAATCCCGGCACAGACATTGTCGGGCGCGGAGCTGCGCAGGCTAAATTCCAACAGCGTGGCAGACGCACTGAGGTATTTTTCCGGTGTACAGGTCAAGGATTACGGTGGAGTAGGCGGTATCAAGACCGTCAATATCCGTTCGATGGGCACCAATCATACTGGAGTCGTGTATGATGGCGTTGAACTTGGCAATGCGCAGAACGGCCAGATAGACCTCGGCCAGTTCTCCCTTGACAACATGGAGGAAATCTCCTTGTACAATGGTCAGAAAAGCCGCATCCTCCAGCCTGCAAAGGACTTTGGATCGGCCGGCACCATATATATGCGCACCCGTGCCCCTCGGTTTGAAGACGACGAGACATATCATGCCCGTGCCACGGTCAGATTCGGTTCTTTTGACCTCATTAATCCCTCGGCACTTGTCGAGCTGAAACTATCCGACAGGGTAAATGCCCAGCTTAGCGCCGAGTGGGTCAACTCGAGTGGCAAATACAAGTTTCGCTACCGGCGAGTCAACCCGGCGGGGGAGCTGGCATATGACACCACCGCAGTGAGGCAGAACGGAGACATCAACGCAACACGTCTCGAATTGAACCTTAACGGTACACTCACTCGCGGCTCATGGCATTTCAAGGCTTACAATTATAATTCAGAGCGAGGAGTGCCGGGTGCGATAGTAAACAATGTATGGCGTCGGGGCGAGAGAATCTGGGACACTAACTCGTTTGTGCAGGGACGCTACACCGGGCATTTTGGCCGGTGGACCATGCTCAACAATGTCAAATACGCGTTTTACCGCACCCATTATGTCAACAACGATGACAAGCAGGTGAAAATCGACAACCTGTACAAGCAGAAGGAGATATATGTGTCGACAGCCCATGAATTTGGCATCGCTGAATGGTGGGAGGCGTCGGCAAGCTATGACTTTATGTGGAACTCGCTGGACGCCGACATGTATGGCTTCGCCAAGCCTGACAGAATCAGCAATTTCCTCTCAGTGGCCACATCGATGGATCTCGGCCGGCTGAGGATGCAGGGGAGCCTGCTCGCGACTTTCATACATGACACTCTGGACGGCCAGCAGGCACCTGAAGACCAAAAGGTGCTGACTCCGGCGTTCTTCGCGACATTCAACCCGTTGCGCAACCGTGACTTCTCAATGCGTTTCTTTTACAAGAAGTCATTCAGGATGCCGACATTCAATGACCTGTATTATGCTGATATGGGCAATTCAAAGTTGACCCCGGAACGTGTCACACAGTATAATTTCGGGGTTGTGTATGACCATTCTTCACGAGGGTTGATCTCTGCTGTGAAGGTGACGGCAGACATATATTACAACAAGGTCAAAGACAAAATCGTAGCGTACCCGAAAGGACAGCAGTTCAGATGGACGATGTTGAATCTCGGGCTTGTCGATATCAAAGGCATTGATGTCAGCGGAATGCTCACAGTCAACCCATTGCCCGAGCTTTATGTCACAGGGCGTCTGCAATATACGTTCCAGCGGGCGATAGATGTGACCAATCCGGCCGACAATTATTACCGTGACCAGATTCCCTATATCCCTCGCCATTCAGGTTCGGCGGTAATCAATGCCCAGTGGCGAGGATGGGGGCTCAACTACTCATGGATATATGTAGGAGAGAGGTACAACCAACAGGAAAACATCAGATATAACTATACTCAGCCCTGGTATACCAGCGATGTCTCTATAAGCAAGGATTTCCGTCTTGGACGGGTCGCATTGCGAGGACTGTTGGAGGTTAACAATCTCCTCAGCCAGGATTACGATGTGATTCTCAATTATCCTATGCCAAAACGCAATTACCGGGTGACTTTAACAGTTGAAATATAATGACCAGAATTCAAAACAAAATATTTATTTATTTTCTGCCGCTCCTGTTGTGCGTCACGGGCTGTCGTGAAGACGAGCTCGTGGTGCCCACGGAGTATGACATCATCCCGGAGATTCCGTCGTCCGACACCGCTATCCGGGGATTCTATCTTGTCAACGAAGGAAACATGGGCTCCAACAAATGCAGCCTTGACTATTTCGACTATTTCACCGGGCTTTACTCCCGCAACATATATGCCGAACGCAACCCCAACGTAATCAAGGAACTTGGAGATGTCGGCAATGACATCGGCATCTACGGGTCAAAGTTGTATGTCGTGGTCAACTGTTCACATAAGGTGGAGGTTCTTGACAGCCGCAGCGGGGTGAGAATCGGGCAGGTGGATATTCCCAACTGCCGTTACATCCGTTTCCACCGAGGCAAGGCATATGTCAGCAGCTATGTCGGCCCTGTGCTGATTGATGTCAATGCTCCAAAGGGGGCTGTTTATGAGGTCGACACGCTTTCGCTGGCTGTCACAGCCAAGGTGACGGTCGGCTACCAGCCTGAGGAGATGGAGATAGTGGATGACTATATGTATGTCGCCAATTCCGGAGGATATCGTGCGCCCCAGTATGACAACACTGTGTCAGTGATACAGATGATAGACCTCAAGCAGGTGCAGCAGATTCCGGTCGACATAAACCTGCACAGGGTCAAGAAGGACAAATACGACAAGCTGTGGATAAACTCTAGGGGGGATTACCGTAGCCGTCCGTCGTGTCTGTATGTGCTGTCGAAGAAAGCGGGCCAGACGCGCCTGTCGGTGGAGAGCAAGATTGACATCCCTTGCTCGAATATGGCGATAAAGGGTGATTCGCTCTATTATTATGCCACAGAGTGGAACGAATACACGTCTGAAAACGCTGTCTCGTATGGGATAATAGATATCCGTAGCCAGGAAGTGGTCTCGGAGAATTTCATAACGGATGGCACAGAGAAAGAAATCACTATCCCATATGGCATAGCGATACATCCTGAGACTGGAGACATATTTGTGACAGACGCGAAAAATTATGTGTCGTCGGGGACGCTGTACTGTTTTGACCGTCATGGAAAGAAGAAATGGAGTGTCCGCACCGGCGACATTCCTGCTCATATGTGTTTCCTTCCAAGATGACCGTTTGATTACCCAGCTTTCAACAAGAAAAATGAAGACCGCCAGAATCATAAAACAACTGTTGCCGTCATTGACAATCGGTGTGCTCGCCGGATGCTCTGACAGTCCTCCTATGCTCAACCTCGGGATTGACGACAGTTATTACATATACAGGATGCAAAAGCTGCCTTTGACTCCGGCACTGACCGGAACGTCATACCGGTGGTCGATGGAGTCAGGAGAGGTCCTGTCTACCGAACGTGATTATATTTTCCTTGCCGAGAAAGAGGGCACATACAACCTGGTGCTGGACATAATCGACGAAGAGACGCCGTTTCACTTTGAGTTCTCTGTTACTGTCTTGCATGAAGAGATTGATTACAGTCCTTACATCTCGAAAGTGTATGAATATCGTCCGGCACCTGGCCAATTTGTCAACACGATGCCGCAGTATGAGGCCGGAGACAGCTATGACGATATGCTGAGAAAAGTGGAAGAGTCTCTGTCGGGGACAAATGACATAATGGTCTCGCTTGGGGGATTTGGCGGATATGTGGTTTTCGGATTTGACCACACTGTCATCAATCATCCAGGGGAAAAGGATTTCATGATTCTTGGAAACAGTTTCTATGAGTTGTCAGGAAGCGACCGCAAGGGAGGGTCTGCTGAACCTGGGATTGTTATGGTGAGCTATGACCGGAATTGCAATGGCATCCCTGATGATGATTGGTATGAAATTGCGGGAAGCGAGCATAATAGTCCGGCCACGATAAGGAACTATTCAATAACATACCATCGGCCGAATCCTGACAGGGAGATAATATCCCAAGGGCCACTTGTCGATATCAATTATATCATGTGGGAGGATTCGGAGGGAACTTGCTCCTCGATGCCAAAAAACAATTTCCATCGTCAGGAATATTACCCGGCATGGGTGGAGGATGACGCATTGACGTTCAGTGGAACACGGCTTGCCGACAATGGAGTGGATGTTAGTGGGACAGGAGCCTATTACGTCCTGTATTGCTATGACTGGGGATATGCCGACAATCACCCCAATGATTATGCCGACCTGAACAGCTTTGATATTTCATGGGCTGTTGACAAAGACGGGATGCCTGTTGTGTTGCCCGGAGTTGATTTCGTGAAAGTCTATACCGGTATCAATCAGTATTGCGGATGGATTGGAGAAACCTCTACCGAAATATGCAGGGCACAGGATCTCCACATACCGGCCGCAGGTCAGGTCGTGTCAGTCCCGCTTAAATAAATATGACAATAATGCATTGAAAATTATATATGGTTATCGGTTTGTCCGGAAAAGCAGATAATCATTCTTTAAATTAAAAAAAACTAACAGCAAAAAACAATGAGAAAATTTGCCCGTTTCGGTTGCCTCTCGGGGGCAACCGCAGCCCTCGCCATGCTTTTTTCCGCGCCTGTCGCTATGGCAGACGAGGAGATTGACTTCTCAAAAGGACTCTTCATCATCAATGAAGACTGGTATGGCCACAACAACTCCACGCTCAATTATCTTCTGCCGGATGCCGAAGGTGGTGATTACTGGCATTACAGGGTTATAGAGGCCTGTAACGACAACAAACAGCTTGGCGCGACTGCCCAGGCCGGAGAAATCTGGAATGGTAAGTTCTATATCATCTGCAAGCAGCCAAAAGACCCGGGAGCATCTATTGCCGGAGGCCGCATCAATGTGGCAGATGCGAGTTCAATGAAGATTGAATACCAGCTGGCCGACATTGACCCTGACGGAGGAAACGTCGACGGCCGCAGTTTCCTCGGGGTGGATGAGCACAAGGGATATGTGTCGTCGAGCAACGGCGTATGGGTGCTTGACCTTGACTCCTCGGAAATCATCGGGAAAGTCTCCGGTACTGAAGAGGAGGGAGGCTCTCTCTATTCCGGGCAGTCTGGCTCTATGGTCAGGGCTGCGGGGAAAGTGTTTGTGGCGCATCAGAAACTTGGTCTGCTTGTTGTCGAGCCGTCGGAAGACAAGGTGGCTGACACCATATCCTTCGACTTGGTCAAGGAAGGAGCCGGAATCGGTTCGGTGGTTGTCGCAAAGGATGGCTCGTTGTGGTGCAGTGTTGCCTCATCGACATCTGGGAACGGCGGCACACTGCCATATCTTCTGCGTGTTGATCCGGAAACCCTCGCCACTGAAATCGTCGATGTGCCGTCATCGGTTTATGCGCCAGCCAATTCATGGTATGCGTGGACTCCAGACGGATTCTGTGCGTCGGCAGTGAACAACTCTCTCTATTGGAATGGAGGCTCGAGCAGCTGGGATTCGGGCTCAGAGATATTCAAATTTGATATAGACAGCCGTTCGTTTGAAAAAATCATTGATCTGAGCGAGGAAGATGACGGTTGGTCGCTTTATGGGTGCTCGATGCGTGTCTCTCCGGTTTCCGGTGAGTTGTATATGTCGTTGTTCCAGGGTTACGGCAGTCAGGCGTACATAGTCAGGCGCTATTCGGCAGATGGCATGAAGCTGAAGGATTATCCGATGATTGAGAACTATTGGTTCCCATCTTTGCCAGTGTTCGCCCAGTCTTCCTCGCAGTCTGGAGTGGAGGCCGTCGGCGTGGAGTCCGGGTTTGATGTGGAGGTGGCTGTTGCCTCCGGCTCCATCAGGGTCATCAATGGCCTTGGAAACACAATTACGGTCTATACTATGTCAGGCGCGATGGTGATGAATGAGGCTGTTGCATCCGACGATTATTTTGTATCAGCTGAATTGCCTGCCGGCATTTATGTTGTGAAAGTAGGTTCGGCAAGCTTCAAGGTTTGTTTGTGACCAATGTTTGATTGAATAGGTTAAAGGCAGGTTTGTCGATTAAATCGCAAGCCTGCCTTTTGTTTATTGTAAAATATTGCTGTCCGGTAAAAAAAGACAAAATCATATATTCTCTACAAATATAATAAGTTACACCTGTTTTACGAAAAAGGGCTTGTCATTTGAGGCGATGTGAAATTGGTAGCATTAAGCATCAAAAAGCCCTTAAAAGACATCTATACGAGTCTGTTTCATGCTGTATGAGATAAAAATAGTCCATTTCCTATCATGTCAAAGTTTTACCGGACAGCAATAATTGTAAAATGTGTTGTCTGATTGTGGATTTTGCCATTCAGGGCTGAGGTCTAGAAATATGGATTGTATCGCATTTCCTCTCCCACGGTTGTAGACGGCCCATGGCCGGGATATACGATGGTCGATGGGGGCAAAGTTGTGATTTTGCCGTTTATGCTTGCTATAAGTTGAGGATAGCTGCCACCCGGAAGGTCAGTGCGGCCAATGCTGCCTTGGAAAAGTACGTCTCCCGATATGAGCGACTTCGCAGCCGGTATATAAAACAGAAGACTGCCAGGAGAATGTCCCGGCGCATGCAGGGCAAAGATTTTGTTGTCGCCCAGGGAGAGAACTTCCCCCTCGTCAATGAACCGGTCGGCTACGAGCGGGCCTAATTCAATCGGGAGGTGAAATCTCTTTGCCTGCTCGGCACGCTGCTTGCCAAGAAAATCATCAGCCTTGTGTAGCAACACCGGGGCGTGGTATTGAGACTTGGCGTATTCCACGCCGAAAGTGTGGTCAACATGGGCATGCGTGAGCAATATGGCCTTGATGCTTAGGTTCTTGTCCATTATCGCGGTGTCGAGGCGTTTTTCTTCTTGCGGGGTAGACATTCCAGGATCAACGATTGCGGCCTCACGCGTGTCAGTGTCCCATATCAGGTATGTGGTCTCTTGGAATGGATTGAATACGAAATGCTCTATGTTGACCATATTCAAGATGTTTTTACGGCTGTTGTCAGAGTGGTTTGTATATGAGCTTTTTTGTCTCGAAGAACGGCTCTTTGAAAAAGTCCGAGAGTGGGACTTCCAATGTGTCGCCCTTTGATGCCTCGACTTCAGATGCCAGGTCTCCGCCCTTTAAACAAATAAGGCCGTTTGGAAGTTTGTTGCGGGATTTTGGGGAAATGTTGCGTTTGGCCAAAGGTGAAAGCGCTTCGAGGCGCATCACCGCGCGGCTTACCACGAAGTCGAATTTACGGTGGCATTCGCCTGCGTCGCCGTGTTGGAATGTGACATTCGCAAGTCCGATGGCGCGTGCGACTTCCTGGGCGACCTTGATTTTTTTACCGATGCGGTCGATGAGGTGGAATTTGCATTGGGGCCATATTATCGCGAGCGGAATGCCGGGAAATCCACCTCCACACCCGAAGTCGAGAATCTCAGTCTCCTCTGCTGGTGTGATGAACCTGGCAATGGCGAGGCTGTGGAGGATATGGTGAGGGTATAGGTTGTCAATGTCTTTTCGGGAAATCACATTGATTTTCTCATTCCATTCGGTGTAGAGCTGGCCTAATTGTTCAAATTGCAGGCGCTGGGTGTTGCTCAAGTCAGGGAAATACCCGAATATGATGTCGGCCTGCGAGGGCAGGGGCGCGGTGGCTTGGTTTGTGGTTCTCATGTTGCAAATTTAGGATAAAAAGATGTGTCGGCAAAACCTTTTGCCTATTTTTGGATATCTCGAAAAAAATTGCCAACTTTGCAAATTGTAAAAGTGTGCGTGCCAAGGGGTGCTTCGCTCCTTGAGCGGTTCTGTAGGGGGGTGTCATCTATGATGCCTGTATGCAGACCGCAGGTCTGGAATGCTCCGGTGTGCCAGACGCGCAAGATATCATACCATAAAATGCAGTTCACAGCAGAGCAAATAGCCGCCTTGGTTGGCGGCACTGTCGAAGGAGACGGCAACGCTACCGTATCGACATTCGCTAAGATTGAAGAAGGCCGTCCAGGCGCGTTGTCTTTTCTTGCCAATCCGAAATATGACCATTATATCTACCAGACAGGTTCGTCGGTAGTCCTGGTCAAGAGAGATTTCTCGGTCGAGCATCCGGTGAAAGCCACTTTGATAAGAGTGGATGACCCGTATGCCACCATCGCGCAATTGCTTGACATTGCGGCGGAAGCCCTTGAGCCAAAATATCAAGGGGTGGAGCAGCCTTGCTATGTGTCCGAGGGGGTTGAGATTCCCGAGGATGCGTATGTCGGGGCGTTCGCGTATATCGGCCGGGGTGTGAAGCTGGGCCGGGGTGTGAAGATTTTCCCCCAGGTATATCTTGGCGACAATGTCGAGATTGGCGACGGTGCCATATTGAAGCCGGGGGTGAAGGTCTATCATAATTGTCGGATAGGGGAGCGGTGTGTCCTCCATTCGGGATGCGTGATTGGCGCTGACGGATTCGGGTTTGCCCCCACGGATGACGGATACAAGAAGATTCCCCAGCTTGGTAACGTCGTCGTGGAGGATGACGTGGAGCTGGGAGCCAACACCACGGTTGACCGGGCCATGATGGGGTCGACCATAATCGGCCGAGGCACCAAGCTCGATAACCTTGTGCAAATCGCACACAACTGCCGGATTGGCGAACATACGGTAATGGCGGCCCAGGTGGGCATCGCCGGTTCGACCAAGGTCGGTGACCGATGCATGTTCGGCGGCCAGGTAGGCATTGCCGGGCATATCACAGTCGGGGACCGTGTGCAGATCGGAGCCCAGTCTGGGGTTGCGTCAAGTATCCCCTCCGATTCCCGAATGATGGGAGCGCCGGCGGTGGACATGAAGAAGTATGCCCGCAATGTCGTTTATCAGAAAAACCTCGGCGAACTGTTTGACCGGGTAAAAAATCTCGAAAATATCACAAAACAAAAATAATGAAACAGCTAACTCTTAACGGCGAATTCTCCGTAAAGGGGAAAGGCCTTCATACCGGATTGGAAATCGAGGCCACATTTCTGCCCGCTCCTGAAAACCATGGCTACAAGATCCAACGAGTGGATCTCGACGGCGAACCTGTAATAGACGCGCTGGCCGAGAATGTGACCGACACTGACCGTGGCACTGTCCTCGCCAGGGGAGATGTCAGGGTCTCGACTGTCGAGCACGCTCTGGCTGCCCTTTATGCCGCCGGGGTTGACAACTGCCTTATCAAGGTCACCGGCCCCGAAATCCCTATTCTTGACGGGAGCGCACGCCAGTTCAGCGAGGCGATAGAGCGTGTTGGCTTGACTGAGCAGAGCGCTGACAAGAACTTCTATGTGGTGAAACGCAAGATTGAGGTGCGTGACCCGCAGACAGGCGCACATCTTACTGTGCTTCCCGACAATGACTTCTCGGTGGATGTGATGATTTCATATGACTCACCCGTGCTTGCCAACCAGTTCGCGCGCCTGGAGAATATGTCGGAGTTCAAGCAGGGGATCAGCGGCAGCCGCACATTCGTTTTCGTCCGTGAAATCGAGCCTCTGCTGAACGCCAACCTCATCAAGGGCGGAGACTTTGACAACGCTATTGTCATCTACGACAAGGAGATGGCCCAGGAGAAGCTTGACCACATATCCGACCTCATGGGGGTTGAGCGCAAGCAGGTGAATGAGCTTGGGTTTATCAACAACCGTCCGTTGGAATTTGAGAATGAGCCAGCCCGCCACAAGCTGTTGGATGTGCTGGGCGACACCGCCCTTATCGGTCGTCCGTTGAAGGGCCGCATCATCGCCTGCCGTCCGGGTCACAAGATCAACACCACTTTCGCCAAGCAGATACGCAAGGAGATTCAGCGTCAGGAACTGCAGGCTCCCTCTTACAATCCTTCACAGGCCCCGCTTATGGATATCAATGATATCCGCGAGCATCTGCCCCATCGTTATCCGATGCTGCTGGTAGACAAAATCATCGACCGTGGCGAGACGTTCATCGTAGGTGTGAAGAATGTCACGGTAAATGAGCCTTTCTTCCAGGGGCATTTTCCTCAGGAGCCTGTGATGCCCGGAGTGCTTCTCATTGAAGCCATGGCTCAGACCGGCGGTCTTCTTGTGCTTGCCACTGTTGAAGAGCCTGAGACCTATTCGACATATTTCATGAAGATTGACAACGTGAAATTCCGTCAGAAAGTCGTGCCTGGAGACACCCTGCTGTTCCATGTGTCGTTCATGACCCCGTTGCGTCGAGGATGCGCGCTGATGAAAGGCGTGGCGTTTGTCGGCGACAAGGTGGTGTGTGAATGCGAGTTCATGGCCCAGATAGTAAAAAACAAGTAACGCCATAAGCATTCAGAATGAAACAGCCATTTGCCTATATCCATCCTGCGGCTAAAATCCATCCAAGTGTCGTCATCGATCCCTTTGTGACCATCGACCAGAATGTCGAAATTGGCGAAGGGTCACACATATGCAGCAATGTGACGATCATGGAAGGGGCCAGGATTGGTAAGCACTGCAACATCTTTCCCGGGGCGGTGATTTCGGGGATTCCTCAAGACTTGAAATTCAAAGGAGAAGACACAGTTGCCGTCATCGGAGACAACACCACGATACGAGAATGTGTCACTGTCAACCGTGGCACTGTCGCCAAAGGCAAGACCGTGGTCGGCAACAACTGCCTAATTATGGCGTATTCGCATGTCGCTCACGATTGCATTGTCGGCAACAATGTGATAATATCCAACTCGTCGCAGCTCGCAGGAGAGGTGCAGGTTGATGATTTCGCCGTTATCGGAGGCGGTACGCTGATTCATCAGTTCAGCCATCTCGGGACACATGTGATGATTCAGGGCGGCTCAAGAATCAACAAAGACATACCTCCATTTGTGAAAGCCGGCCGTGATCCTATCGCATACACCGGAATCAATTCAATTGGCCTGCGCAGGCGCAATTTCACCAACGACCAGATACGTGAGATTCAAGAGATATACCGTTATCTGTATCTTTCGCGTCTCAATGTCACCGATGCCGTGGATCGCATCGAGGCCGAACTTCCGGCTACCAAAGAGCGGGATGAGATTATAGAGTTCATACGCAATTCCAAGCGTGGAATAGTAAGGGGATACGTCTGACGTAATACCTGTCCATACAAGGCCAAAAACGGCCCCGGAACAGCTCTGCAAAGGGTGTTCCGGGGCCTTGTGTTGTGATGGTGTCAGATGGCGTCAGGAGTCGGGAAGAAACGACTGGAAAGAGTTGTCGGAATAGAACACCACGATATTAGTGATTTTTTTGTGGGCATCCGGAGATATGGATATGCGTTTCTCCTCTGAGGATGTCTCTGTCTTAGGGGAGTTGGCTGGGGATGGGGCAATATGTGCACCAAGGGTTCGGGTAATGTCGTGATGGTTGTCTGCTTGCGCCGGAATTGTATGTGGGGGATTGTGTGGTGTGCTCGGTTGGTCATTGCAAGCCGGGGATGTCTCAAACAGGATGTTGTCTTTGGGCGCGCTGTCCTCAATGTGTGAAGCATTTATGCGGAATGGCTCGTCTTGAGGCGTTTCAAACAGCAGGTTTTCGAATGTTTCGCTGGATGGGGCTTCTTGAGCGCAGGTCTCGCCGTTGGAGTTTTGCGGGTTATGGTGTTGTGTGTCAGTAGTTTGATAGGTGGCGGGTACGCCTTTTGCATCGATTTGAGGCTCTGAGGTTTCGATATTTGCGTTGGTTGTCATATCCCCTTCGCCAAACATCAGCCATAAGACAGATAGGTCGGGAAACGCATTGTGGATTTTGCTGATGACTTCGTCTGAGATGCGTTTGTTCCTGCCATTTATAAGTTGAGACATCGTTGGGCGTGGGATTCCACATCTGTCTGCAAATTGGGATATGGTTACCTGGGCGTGATCCATATAATATTTGAGGCGATTCACCAAATCCATATGTCAGTTGGGTTGAATTGTTAATTGTAAATTGGTTTTTTGAAATCCAAGAGATGTCTTTTTGAATTGCAAATTTAATAATTAGAATTGATAAATGCAAATTTGCGGAGGATAAATGCAAATTTGCAATTAGCGCGGAAAATTTTGAGATGTAAATGCTAAGTCTGCGGTTTGTAGATGAAAACAACCTGAGCAAAAATGCAAATCCATCGCTTTGGAAATACAAATTTAGACAAACAAACAGGGTGAGGCTTATGGATTCCTAAATTCAAATGGCCTGACGAGTGTTCGCGCCAGTAAACGCCTATCTATGATAGTGTATTAAAGTTTTGGTTGGATTTATTTTATACTCATAGTGACGTATAGGGGTTTGTATAGTAGGAATGTCGTGTTGGACAGACAAAAGGCGTATATGCGCAGGCATATTAAATTGATTGTTTAAGCAATAATTATAATGGGTATGAAAATTAACGCGTTGTGACGTGTGTGAAATAATGTTAATGGTTGAATTGGTTGCAAAATTTGTATTTTGGAATCATTTGTTTGGATTTGAGGCGGTCTCTTTGTAAAGATTACAGTAGAGAACACTTGGAGTGTGAATCCAAATCAAGAATTATTTGTCAAAGAATGAGTTGTAAATATAAATTTTGCACATCCAAAACGAAAATTAAGAGTGTGCAGATGTTAACACTGACTGATTTGTGTTTTCAAACCGAGATGATGGGGATATATAAACAGTGCTATTTGAAAATGCAACTTGAATTTGGTGGGGTAAATTTAAGTTCGATATACTCCAGAAAACATACTTGAATTCTCGTGTTTAAATTTCATGTAGCATATTGTTCTGATTTGTAAACAGAGCAATATCTTAACTCGGAGCTATTAGACAAATCCGTGTTAACTATTTGGCCCTAAAACGACCTTTAGGACTTGACTTGAATCTTGGCTGGAAATTATTTCAATATTCTCGTCTGACCGTAGGTCAGTTTACAAATATAACATTCTCAGGGCCTCAAATAGTTGCTTTGGGATGCTCTATTTAACATTTAATTCACTGTAAAGTAGTATTTTAACAAGAGTAAACAGTTGACAAACCCTTGTCTTTGCCTGCTGCTGGGAAAATGGCAGATAGTGAATATGTATGTGAGGATGCGTTTTTGGGTAGATTTTAGTCAGCCTCAAGGATTGCATCTCTGATAATGGAATCGGATTTGAGCCAAAGTTGCTCAGGAATTCTGTAACAGTCATCGCCGAGCGGAGTCAGGCCCCCAGTGGCGCAAAATGGCGATAGATTTGTCCGCACCTCAGTGGCTATCGTGTCTCCCCACTTCTTTATTATCATAGGGACTGAAAGCCCTGCAGATGTTCTAAGAGATGTTATGATGTAATCGTTGACCTTATTTATTGCCGTCTCCTCCTCTTCGATGAATGGAAGTGTCTTTTTATCGCAATCGAGTGCCTTCATATATGAGACCAGGCTTGCCGGATTTATGCGTCTGTTGTTTCCGTCAAAACTGTGGGCGCTGCATCCCAGTCCAAGATATGGTGTGAGGTTCCAATAAGAGGAATTGTGTTTGGCTGCCATGCCCGGACGCGAGAAATTTGAGATTTCGTAATGGTCATATCCTCGGTCTGATGCTGATTTTATAAGGATGTCATACATCCGGCATGCCGTCTGTTCGTCTGCCTCATTTACCCTGCCTCGTTCTTTTTGCGCGTACAATCTTGTCCCAGGCTCGTAGGAGAGCAGGTATGCGGAAAAGTGAGGTGGCTCGAAATCCAGCAAGGTCCTTATCTGTGATGACCAGCTGTCTAACGACTGGCCTGGGAGTCCGTATATCAGGTCTGCGGAGTAGTTTATACCAGAATCCTTCAACGCGGCCAATGCTCGCAAGGATGTGTTGGAGTCATGGCGGCGCATAACGGCTTCGAGTTGGGCCGTTTCAAAAGACTGAATGCCGATGCTTATGCGGTCTATGCCAGATTTGCGTAAACTGTCAATGGTTTCCCTGGATATGTCTTCTGGATTTGCCTCAATCGTGAACTCCATAATCTCACTGATTTGGAATCTGCGGTTTATTGCGGCTGTTTTCTTTGTGATAGAGGAAATGAAGTCTGTGAGTTCTGGCATAGGCACAGATGTTGGTGTGCCTCCCCCGATGTATATGGTGCTTATAGGTTCGTTTATCTCCACGGCCCGCATTTCCAACTCTGTCAGTATTGCCTTGAGATATTTGGAAAGGCTGCCTGGATCTTTTTTCAGAATGCTTCCAACGGGGAGCGAGTAGAAGTCGCAGTATGCGCATTTGCTTCTGCAAAACGGGATATGTATGTATAGGCCGGCCATTGTCGAGTGATGGTTTGGAGGGTTAGTCTTGTGCAAGGCGCAATGCAAATGCTATCTTGGTCTTTTGCGGCATATTTCGGTAAACTTGCAGAAAGTGCAGGCATGGTCATCCGTTGCCGCCGTGAACGGGATTTCGGGATTGAAAAGGTCGGCAAGCACTTCGAGCATCAGATCGTTGAACTCTATTGCATAATCCCGATAATCCGTTATCTCTGTTTTCTTTCGTGCTTTTTTGTCATCAGTCTGGGGCGCGGATATTCTCAGGGGAGAGAATGGGGTCGTGGCAACTTTTCGTATGGAGTAAATCCAAGGCTGTATGGGTTCGGCGAGGTTTTTCGCCTGAGCGAAAGCCTGGCAATACAGAAATAGTTGCAGCATTGCTTTGGCTCTTTTGCCGGATTTGCCACGGTCCAGGAACATATCCTTGATGTCGATTATCGATGTCTCATCCTCGCCGGTCTTGTAGTCGATGATTCTAAGTCTTGTGGATCCGTCTGCCGCCGATACGAGCCGGTCGATTCGGTCAATAGTGTATTTGAAGTTGATTTCCACCGCCTCGTTGGTGCCTTGCAGGCGCAGGCGCCCTGAGTTGTCGAACTCTCCGGCCAGGTATTCGAATTCCCCCGCTTCGATATCCCTTTTAAGCACGAAAAGGATGTATTTCTTCATTATCTCGCCGAATATCTCTGCGTCACCTTTCAGTGGCACAAGGCTGTCCTCCCCGAGCCGGTTGTAATGATGGTTGATACGCCGGGTGATGGCTTGTTCGATTGCCACATCCTTTTTCATCAGCCGCTCTATTGCCTGGCGGTTGAAGCGTCCATGTAGCAGGCTCTCGCGCTCGGCCTTGTACAGGTCTTCAAGCACTCCGTGGATTATGGTCCCGTAAGTGCTTTCATCCATATAGTCATGAAACTCATCCTCCCGTTTATATCCCGCGATAGATGTCAAGTAGAATGACAACGGGCAATTTATGTATTGGTTGATGGAACTTGCCGAGAGGTATCGGGGATTTTCCATCGTCTGGTAGCGCTTTAGCTCGGCCATTATGGCTGGGGTTTTCCTCACACTAATCGGATGTGATTCCCTTGATTCCACTCCATAGCCGAGTATGCGGCATGATATGTCTTCCGGACGGTAAAGATGGAGGAGCTGGCTGAGATAGCGCGACATCTGTCCCCCGCCCACTCCTTGGGTGCGGGCATCATAAAAGAGGAACACCCTTGACGCGCGTGATATCATGCGGTAGAAGTAATATGAGTAGATGCTCTCCTGGTGGTCTTGGGTAGACATCCCATACGCGCGCCGCAGGTGGGGTGGGATGAATGATTTCTGGTAATGTTTCCTTGGGAAAACTTTCTCATTCATCGATGGAATGATGATGTTCTCGAAATCAAGGCCACGGGCCTCAAGCACACCCATCACCTGGAGCCCGTCAAGTGGTCGTCCCTCGAAATTCACAGTCTCGCCTCCGACGAGCCGTTCGATAAGATGAAAAAGGGTGGAGTCGGTGAGAAAAATGTCATTTCTTCCAAGATACCGCGAGGATAGGTCGCGGAGTCGTATGAGGGCCCGCAAATATGCTCTGGCCAGCATCCTGTCGACAAGGGCTCCGGCCGGAAGGGTTGTCGCTTGCTCTATTTCGGTGCCGTCTATGTCGGAGATATCTGTCGCGGAGCCTTTGTCTTCCAGATGTGACAGTATCCAGGAAAACAGGTTCTCGAAATAAGAGAACACCTCTTCGCGTGAAGTTGTGTCATCGACATATCTGAATATGGCAGACAGTTCGGGATAATGCCCTGTGAGATATTCTCCATCGATGTTGTACCACCTGTTGACATTTATATCATATATGATTCGGCTGCATTCCAGCGGATAAATCTGCCGGATAATCGGGTGTGTGAGGATTCTCACGACATCCTCATAAAAAAATGTGTGGCCTGATTCCCTGTTCTTTCTTGAACGGAGATGCATCGACACTATGCTTTTTACAAGCCCCGCGGCTTTGCTGTCGCGCAGCCTGTAGCCCATTGTCAGGTTGACCGGGTTGATCCATTCCGGCAACGCCGCGACCACGCCGCGGGCCATGGTCTCCTGCGGTAGGATTATCGCTGTGCGTCTTAGTTGTTCCAGACTCCATTCCATGGACGCCGGATACAGATGGCCGACTATGGCTCCCGCGAGTTTGGCTTGGCCTGCCTTTGACGCGATGCCGGATATTTCTATTTTGGGGAATCCGGAGATTTGTTCCACACAGTCATACAGAGAGGGGAAAAGCCGTGTGTAATGGTGGAGGAAAGATGCCGAGGTGTTGCCAGGCATGGTGAATGCGGGCGACGCATCATCGAAATAGAAGTCGGCGAACGGTGCTGAAAACAAATCCTCCCCACGTTTGTCTTTCAGCTCAAGGAATATGGTTTCCTCCGCTTTTGAAAGCATGTTGAACCCGACGAAGATATATCGGTGATGGTCAAAATCGCTTCGGGTGCGTTCGCGTATGATGCGTGTGGCTTCGCGGTAGGCCATTCCTGGATAAAACAGGCCGGCTTCAGACATCCTGAGTTTGAAAACCTCGTAAAGTTCAAGCATGATCTGCCATAGCCTGAAAAACCGTAGCGCGCTCCCTTTGGTCGTTTCAGGTTCTGCTTCTGCTTGGCCCTCCATATGCTTTTCTGACGGGGCGGTGTGGAGTATATGGTTCCAGAAAGAGTCGTTGTATTCCGGAATGCGATCTATGCGCCAATGGCGTTTTATCTCCTCGATGACTTCCGGTTCAAGGTAATTGGCCGAAATCTCGCGGTAATGCTCCAGGTTTGGGAAAAGTTGCTCCGCGTCTACCATATACATGTCGACATCGTTGAAATCACCGATAATCATATCGGCCCAGCGCTGGAACTTGTTGAAGTCCACCATCTCGGCAATCTCCTGGGCTTCGCGCCCTCCGCCTGCGTGTCGGAATATCACCTCGCGGTAAGCATGGTAGAGAATCAGGATCATCTCCAGGCGTTCGGCCGGCTTCCCCGGAACCAAGTCTTCTATGAAGCTTGAGATTGTGGCCGATGCCGGATGCACGACGTTTATGCCCAATTCGCGTGACGCACGGGCAAACGCGTGATGGAAGAACACCACGCTCCGTTTGTTGGGGAATACGAAGCAATAGTCAGAAAGCTCAGAAGCCTCATTGCGTATGTAGGCTTCGGCCACACTGTAAAGAAATGGTTTCATCTTTTCAAAAGCAGAATTACCTTCACGGCCACGTCGAAAAATATGATTTTCCCGTTGCCGTTTGCCGTGATATCCTCGCGGGCCTCGTTGAACAGTCTGGAGAGTTGCTCGACATTTTTTTCGTTGATGAATGGTGAAAAATTACGGCTGAACGCAAGCTCCTCACGGTTGAGGTAATTCAACTGGGCAATTTTCAGGTTGGCGATGAAGTTCTCACGAACCTGTCGCTGGCAGTATGCGCAGAACCGGGCCGCAGGCTCTCGTCCCAATGCTGCTGCGTCCTGGCTCCATTTCTTGAGCAATCCAATCTTACGCTGGTAAGCAAGCCTCATTAGTTTCTGGAACAAAGCAAGGAAATCCTGGTTTTCGCCATTTGCAGACAGGGCTTTTTGGGCAGACAGCATGCTGCCGCTTGCAAGATGCGCCAGAGCCATGGCGTCTTCCGTGCCCATGCCGTTTTCGGATTGCAGACGTTGGGCCACCTCGCTGTCGGCGAGTCGTCTTGTCTCTATGCGCTGGAGACGCGAATATATGGTGGGCAGTATCTCGCCTGGTTTGTTTGACACGAATATGAATTTCACGCCAGGCAATGGTTCCTCTATCAGTTTGAGAAGCTTGTTGGCGCATTGAATGTTCATCTTCTCAGGCAACCACATCAAGACGATCTTGCAGGAAGAGCCATGGGAGGTGAATGAAAGTTTGCGTATGATTTCCTGAGACTCGTCGACGTATATGACGGGTTGCCCGTTTGGATTGCCGAGCATTTTCTGCCACAATTCAAAATCCATATACGGGCTTTCGCCAAGGAATTCCTTCCATAGCGGCATAAAATCGTCGCTGACGGCACCTCCGGCCGATTTCAACACCGGAAAGGAATATATGGTGTCGATATGGTTGAATGATTGGTGCTGCACACATGACGGACATCGTCCGCAGGAATCGCCGTTGTTGCGGTTGGTGCAGTGTATGTATTGGGCGGCAGCGCGTGCGATGGCGAATTTCCCGATTCCGGGAGGGCCCTCGATTATAATCGCGTGTGGAAGCCGGTCATTGTCGGCCATTGCCCGGAGGCGTTCCTTGGTGGGTTCGTGGCCTGGTATGTCTGCGAATTTCATGGGGAATCGGAGTTGTGAAGGGAGGAGACATCTGTCGATGCCTTTGTTTCATTGGATTCTGGAACGTGGAATATCAGCGATTGGCAGCAAGCCGTTGACTATCGCGAAGATCGTCAGGCCGGCAGGTGAATGGATGCGCAGTTTGCCGCTTATGTTGCGCCGGTGAGTCGCCACGGTGTGGACCGACAGGTACAGCTGGCTCGCGATTTCCTTGTTGGTCAATCCTTTGGCGATGAGACACACAATCTCTTTTTCCCTTTCAGAGAGTGTGCTGAGCTTTTCCGCGTCTGTTGTTGAGTCTGTGTTGTCGGATGACTTGGCGTCGATGTCCTCATCGGGCGCACTTCTTTCCTCGGAGATCTTTTTTATTTCCTCGGTTTCAATTTTCTTTTCCAGGCGGCTCACAGCCGGTATGAACAGGTCGTCCTCTGCCATGCAGTGTGCGCTCAGGTCTTGCTCGCAGGTGATGATGTCAAACAGGGCGGATGTCAGCAGGTCATTGGAATTCTCCGGGTAATATCTCACGATGATGTCTTTCAACTCCTGGAGCTTGGGTGAAATGTGGGCATGGCCTTTGGCGTAAGACTCGATTGAGAAATTCTTGTCAAGAGTCCCTTCGAGCAAGGCTGCGACATATGGAAACACGTGGTCATTCTCCACTTCCATATGGGTGCGTACTTCTGTAGCGTAATCGTCGTAAAACCTTAAAATGAGAAAGCCGATAGAGTCAACGCCTGAAATATCGATGGCTTCGAGCAGTTTGCGGCGTATCATTGGCAGCTGGAAGTCGAGGAAGTAGCTGTGAGCCTTTTTCAGATACGCCATCAGCTGTTCGAGGTCGATGTCGTCAGGTGAATATGCGTGGCCGGATATGTAATCTGCGACCGTCAGGAATGTGGAGCAGTCTATGCCTTGGTCCATACATACTTGTTCCACGGTCTTGTCGCCAAATCCCAATGGTATGCCGAAACGGCTCAATGCCATGAGCAGCAATGAGTTGTCTGAGATTATCGAGCGCATGGTCTGCGTCGGGCTGTAACAAAATGCTGTCGTGCTGGAGTCAGGGCTTCCCATATCTGTTGTTTCTTAATATTCTGATTGTGACGCCAATCTGGCGGTCGTATGTGGCTGTGGGGTCAAGCTTGGATATGGTTGCTTCAAATGCCTCTCCCCATCCCATGTCAAGCAACAAGGCCAGCGGTTGGTTTTTCCGCAGCGGGACATAGCCGAGCTTTGCCGTCTCGTCCCCATATCGTACGTGCAACGCAATCGCGCCAGGGTCTTTCTCGTTGTCGTCTTCCCTGACAAGCGATATTCTTTGCCCGACCCTTAGGTGGGGCCACGCCAGGTCGGCATCTCCGTAGAGACGCCCCGCGACATATGTGTCAAGAAAATAGACTCTGTCTCTGTTCATCATTTTTTTGCTGCAAAGGCGACGCCGTGTTGAAGGCTCGATTTAAAAACGAAAAACAAATACGGATAAATGAAAATATTTTTTATTTAGTCCGTATATCTTTATGATTTCAACTCCAAAATTAACGAAAACCGCCCGAAAAAACAAATAAATCGGAATATTTTGTGAATTTCGGTAGCATTATTTTATTACAGGATTGGGATTTTTATGGATAAAATTTGCATTAATGAGAAAATAATGATTACCTTTGCACCCTAAACAGGACAATTTACAACAAACTGAATTTTCCATATGAAGTTTGACCCCGTGAATCTTGATATGATTTTTGAGACGAGCTGGGAGGTTTGTAATAAAATAGGAGGTATTTATACCGTTTTATCTACAAAAGCCCAGACTCTCCAGAATCTATACAAAGATAAAACGATATTCATCGGCCCTGATGTCTGGACCGAAGACAATCCCTCCCCTTATTTCTCGGAGGTGCCATCTCTTCTCAAGCCTTGGCGCGACAAAGCCCTTCTTCCTGAAGGTGTGTCTGTGAGAGTAGGCAGATGGAACATACCCGGCAAGCCGATAGTGATTCTGGTCAATTTCCAGGGTATGTACAGGCTAAAGGATTATTATTATGGTGAAATGTGGGCGCGCTTCGGCGTGGATTCCCTGTATGCCTATGGTGACTATGACGAAGGATGCGCGTTCGCGCTTGCTGCCGGAGCTGTCATCGAGAGCATATGCTCTTACAAGCGTATGCGCCATAAGAATGTCCTGGCCCATTTTGATGAGTGGACCACCGGCATGGGGCTTCTGTACACCAAATGGAAGGTGCCATTCGTGGGAACCATCTTCACGACCCACGCCACATCCATAGGACGAAGCATTTGTGGCAACGGCAAGCCTCTGTATGATTATCTCCCCGGTTACAACGGAGACCAGATGGCTCGTGAGCTGAACATAGAGTCGAAGCACTCCCTTGAGAAGGCCGCCGCCCATGCCGCAGACTGTTTCACCACGGTCAGCGATGTCACTGCTGCCGAATGTGAGCAACTTCTTGATCGCCGCCCAGATGTAGTCACCCCTAATGGTTTCCCGGCAGATTGGGCTCCAACGAAAATACGTCAGAAGCGTGCGCGTCAGGCTGCACGCAAGGCTATGCTCAACGTCGGCTCTAAGCTGTGTGGACGCGAGTTGCCCGATGACACATTTGTTGTGGCCACTTCGGGCCGCTGCGAGTTCCGCAACAAAGGTATAGATGCCTTCCTGGATGCTGCGCGGATGATCAAAGACATGGCTCCCTCGCGGAATCTTCTCCTATATATATTGGTGCCAGCGTGGCCCAAGGCTCCGAGGGCTGATTTGAAGGAGGCGATGGATGCGGATTTAGATATGCCTGCCTCGCCTTTGGCCGAGCCTGTGATAACCCATGATCTCAACAATCCTGATGATGATGTCATATTGAATCGTGTCCGTCAGCTCGGGTTCAATTCCACAAACGGGGAATCCAAGGTGCAGGTGGTCTACGTCCCCTGTTACCTCACTGGCAATGACGGAATACTGGATATGTCATACTATGACATACTCGCTGGGCTTGACCTGACGGTGTTCCCGTCATATTACGAGCCATGGGGATATACACCTCTGGAAAGCGTCGCGTTTGGCGTTCCCACTGTCACTACATCTCTTTCCGGATTCGGCCAATGGGTGCTTTCTTCCGGACAGAATGGATTTGACAAAAGCGGCGTTGTCGTGATTCCTCACAACGACTCAAACTATCATGAAGTCGTGAAAGCTTTGGCTGATTCGATGTTGTCGATGTCGACTGCATCCCCCGATGTGATTGCCGCGGATTCCGCTGCCGCCAGGGAGACTGCGTCAAAAGCCGAATGGGATTATTTCATCACCTATTATGTCGATGCCTTCCGTATGGCGCTCGCGGCCGCAGACAAGCGGCGTGACGAGCAACTCCATGGCTGACGCGATCTGACAACAGGTGACGCAACGAGAGATTACATTCATCTATATAAAAACAATCACACAAAACTATACACCATCTCACTACATGAAACTTCAAGTCAGCAACACTAATGTCCCCGTCTGGCGTGACATTACAGTGAAATCCGACCTCCCCTCTAAACTCAAGTCTCTTGAAGAGATCGCCAAAAATCTTTGGTGGGTTTGGAACAGCGAAGCCAAGGCAGTCTTCCACGACCTCGATGTGGAGCTTTGGCGCGCTACCGGTGAAAACCCCGTGATGCTCCTCCAGCAGTTGTCTTCTGAGCGCCTCGAGGAGGTCATCGCCGACAAAAAAATGATGGAACGCATCGAGCATGTGTATTCTATGTTCAAGGAATACATGGCAAAACCGATGCGTGACGATTTGCCTTCAGTGGCATACTTCTCTATGGAGTATGGCCTTTGCAACGCCTTGAAAATCTACTCCGGCGGCCTCGGTGTGCTTGCCGGCGACTATATCAAGGAGGCTTCCGACTCACGCGTGCCCATGACAGCTGTCGGCTTCCTTTATCGTTACGGCTACTTCTCGCAGACACTCAGCGTGGATGGCCAGCAGATTGCAAATTATGAGCCCCAGAACTTCAACCAGCTCCCCATCGAGCAGGTTATGGAGGAGTCGGGCCGTCCGATGATTCTTGAGGTGCCCTACCACGACCGAATCATTTACAGCCATGTGTGGCGCGTCAATGTCGGCCGTATGAATCTCTATCTGATGGACACTGACTTCGAGATGAACTCGGAGTTTGACCGCCCCATCACCCACAAGCTCTACGGCGGCGACTGGGAAAACCGTATCAAGCAGGAATACCTGCTCGGTATCGGTGGTGTGCTGATGCTCAAGAAACTCGGCATCAAGAGCGACCTGTTCCACTGCAACGAGGGCCATGCCGCCCTGCTCAACCTGCAGCGTCTTGTCGATTTCGTGCAGGAGCAGCATCTCGACTTCCAAGTCGCGCTCGAACTGGTGCGCGCATCAAGCCTTTATACCGTCCACACCCCTGTGCCTGCCGGCCACGACTACTTCGATGAAGGCCTTTTCGGCAAATACATGGGTGGCTTCCCCGCCAAGCTCGGTATCTCCTGGAACGACCTTATGAACATGGGCCGTGAGAACCCCAACACCAACGAGCGTTTCTCGATGAGCGTCTTCGCCCTCAACACATGCCAAGAGGCAAACGGTGTGAGCTGGCTGCACGGTGAGGTCTCCAAGAAGATGTTCGCCGGCATCTGGAAGGGTTACAACTGGCAGGAAAGCCACGTCGGCTATGTGACCAACGGTGTGCATATGCCTACATGGGCCGCTTCTGAATGGAAAGAATTCTATGGCGACAAACTTGGCCAGGAGGTGTTTGACAACCAGGCCAATCCCGCCAACTGGAAGGCCATCCTCAAATGCTCCGACCAGGAAATCTGGAATATGCGAATGACGATGAAAAACAAGTTCATCAATTTCGTGAAGAAAGATTTCAAGGCAAAATGGCTTGCCAACCAGGGCGATCCCTCATCGGTGATGAAGATTGTCGACAAAATCAACCCCAACGCTCTCATCATCGGTTTCGCGCGCCGCTTCGCGACCTACAAGCGTGCCCACCTTCTCTTCACCGATCTCGAACGCCTGTCGAAGATTGTCAACAACGAGCAGTTCCCCGTGCAGTTTGTCTTCTCCGGGAAGGCGCATCCTGCTGATGCTGCCGGCCAGGGCCTGATCAAGCGTATCATGGAAATCTCGCGTATGCCTGAATTCCTCGGCAAGATCATCTTCCTCGAAGACTACAATATGATTGTCGCCAAGCGACTCGTTTCCGGAGTCGATATCTGGCTCAATACCCCGACCCGTCCCCTCGAAGCATCCGGAACTTCCGGCGAGAAGGCAGAGATGAACGGTGTGCTGAACTTCTCAGTGCTCGACGGATGGTGGTATGAGGGATACCGCTTTGCAGAGGATGCCGGCTGGGCCCTAACCGACAAGCGTACCTATACCGACCAGGGCCAGCAGGACAAGCTCGACGCCGCTACAATCTATTCGATGCTCGAAAATGAGATTGTGCCCCTCTACTACGCGAAGAACTCCAAGGGATACTCTCCTGAATGGGTGCAGTACATCAAACGCTCCATCGCCAAGATCGCGCCTCATTTCACGATGACCCGAATGATCAACGACTATATCGACCGCTTCTATCTCAAAGAGGCTGACCGCACCAAGCGTCTCTCCGCCGACAACTATGCAAAGGCCAAGGAAATCGCGGCTTGGAAAGAGAAGGTCGCTGCCGCTTGGGATGGAATCAAGGTGTTTGACATCGAGACCTCCGATGTCGCCAACTCCACTACCGGGACGGACTACACTGTGCGCGCTATCGTTGACACCAATGGACTGGGCAAAGACCTTGGTCTCGAACTCGTGGTCTACAAGTCGATGGACGGCGAAGACAAGTTCCATTACACAAAACCATTCGATGTCATCAAAGAGGAAGGCAACGTGCTGACATACCAGCTCAATGCCAAACTCAAGGATGCGGGCGTGTTCCGCTACGGATACCGTCTTTATCCGGTCAACCCCGCGTTGCCCCACCGAATGGACTTCGCATACACTCGCTGGATCTGATTCTGGGCCAGTGACCGAAACAAAAAATCCGCTTCCCGAAAACGGGGGCGGATTTTTTTGTTTCTGGCCGATGGCTTCGGTTTTACTTGCCGAGGATGTCGAGAATCTGCTCGGCGGCGGCTTTGGTGTTGACTTTTGTGATAATATGGGTTATTGTATGGTCGTTGTCGGTTATGAAAGTGGTGCGCACAAGTCCCATATATTCGCGGCCACACATTTTCTTCATCTGCCATACGCCGAAAGCTTCGCAGACCTCGCCGCTGACATCTGTCAGCAAGGGGAAAGGCAAGTCGTGCTTGGCCGCGAATTTCAGATGAGACGCCGGGGTGTCACGGTTGATGCCGATTACCTGGTAGCCCAGTTCCCGCAACCTCTTGTAGCCATCACGCAAGGCACAAGCCTCTGCGGTGCATCCTGGAGTATTGTCTTTGGGGTAAAAGTAGATGATTAAAGGGGTGTTGGCGTAGTCTCCAGAGGCTGTGACCATTCGTCCTTCTTCATCTATACCCAGATTGTCGGGGATGATTTCTCCTGTGTTCATATGCGTTTGATATTTATGTTGTTGCGATTAGTCCATTATTAAGAACAACATATAAGCCTGTAGGTTCGGGCCTCATACGTGAAAAAGCAACCGGCAACTTTCGCTTGATTCACAAGGGATAGTTGCCGGTTGCTTTTCAAGGCCTGGCTCCGGATGCCTGACTTTGAATCCGAAGAGTATTACTTGCGGCTGAGTGAGTCGGACACTGTAAGACGGGCACGGCCTTTGGCACGACGACGGGCGAGGACCTTGCGGCCATCAGCTGTCGACATTCTTTCACGGAAACCGTGCTTGTTCACTCTCTTGCGGTTGGAAGGCTGATAAGTTCTTTTCATAGCGCTATGTTGTTTTTTATTGTTTACACAATTCGAGGTGCAAAATTAACATTTTCTGTGGAATAAACCAAATTTTCGGGACAAAAAGTGGCTCCAGCTCTCAACCCAACTCTCAACCTGCAGTTTTTCGCAGGGCGGCGTGAGATGGCGCAATGTCTTTTTGAGCGTAACTATGGGCCTTTTGCCGTTTTGCGTAGACTGCAGGGCCGTGGTGCATAGTCTGTGCAGAACAAATCGGCTGAAATATTTGTATTAAAGACAGGTATCTGCTCTGTTGGGGATGGCGTTTCCCTCAAAGTGATATTTCGCTACTGTAAAAGATAATGTTCTCCATTATGAAAAAATCAATTATTGCCTGCATGGCTGTGGCAGTCCTTGGCTCGCCGATGTCGGATGCACAGACATTTTTCTCGCTTCACGCAGGTTCGGACGGAGTGGGCGTGGATGTATCCAATGTCTCTACTTATTATCCGGTGATGGTAGCCCCTCCTCCACGGCCACACGTCCATGTCCCTCTTATGCCAGGATATGTGCCTGACTATGGGAGAGCAAGTTCAGCAAGAAAACACTATCGGAAAGCTGTCAAGGAATACCGCAAGGCAGCCAGGCATTACCGAAAGGCGGTAGCTGAGAGTTATCCGCTATATGCTGTCCCCTATGGGGCGATGGTGTATGGTGGTTATGATTACGACGACGATGATGTGGAAGACTTCTATGAAGACTACTACAAACATGTCAAAAAACATCTGAAAAAGCAGGCCAAGAAACGCAAGAAAGAAAGAGAGCATTATATGAAGCATTATAAAAAACACCACAAGAAACACCATAAGCACCATGACGATGATTGATTTTCAATTATTACTGTCCGCTAAACCATAAAAGATTTATTGCTGTCCGGTAAAACTTTGACATGATAGGAAATGGACTATTTTTATCTCATACAGCATGAAACAGACTCGTATAGATGTCTTTTAAGGGCTTTTTGATGCTTAATGCTACCAATTTCACATCGCCTCAAATGACAAGCCCTTTTTCGTAAAACAGGTGTAACTTATTATATTTGTAGAGAATATATGATTTTGTCTTTTTTTACCGGACAGCAATATAAAAGATTGAGTCCAACTTTCTGAACGGCAGAAGTTGGGCTTGCTTTATGCACGGTCAAGTGCAAGTATCTCGTTATGGTTGTAATGGCTCGGAGCGAGCATAAACGAGTCGTTGGTTGCCGCGGAAGTGAACTGCACGTCGCAGGGGACGCCCTCGTTGGCGAATATTACCGAGTGCACCTTGATGCTACCCTTTTTCACGCAGCGAGTCGCAACGATGCATTTAGGGCTGACTCCTGCAATAGGTGCCAGCCCTAATTTCCCAATCGCTCAAAAAAGTTTAGCGGGCAGTAGTAATAAAGAACGGACTCCGGATCCACGATAAAGTGGTGCCGAAGTCCGTTGAGAACTTACGCCGTGTGTAAGTTTATGAGTTAGCGATTGAAGCCTTACGGTCGAGACCTTAGGCTCGATTCACGAAAGCGCGGCGGCGGTGCCGCAACTTCTCTTATAGTTATTTGTAGATTATTTTCTTGCCGTTATGAATATAGATATTTCCAACTTTCGGATTATCTGCTTTAATACCTTGCAGATTATAAAATGGCTGTGAAATGTATGAATCAATCGTTACATCTTCAATTCCGGCACTTTCACATCTGAACTCGCAGGCTGCGTTTTTATCACCATAGCATGTGACTGTGCCCTCTGGAATCTCTATTGTAAAGCCCCACTCATCGTCACGGGTGTATCCACCGAAGTCACACACAAGATTCCAACAATTGCCATCGGTATCGAGCCAAGGTGTCACTTCCATAAGAATCTTCTGCTCAGGATAGATTTCATGAAGAATAACTTTGGCGTCAGGCGATACTTCGATGGGCCGGTCAAATCTGAATGAAACCTCACCCAATATCCCGGAATGGTCGGTATACAGGCTACACCACGTGTAGGTGAATGAATTCGGGTTGCCATCGTATGCCCCGATAAAATCGCAGACAATTTCTTCATTGACAATATCATCGCGATAAATCGAGCAAGCACTGCCGGCAGGCAACACAAGCTTGTAATTCACGCCCTTGTCAAAGGTCATGTATTCATCGAAAACAGGCTGGACTTCACCAAAAGCGTAATTTGTCACTTCGGCCGGAATCTCGGCAATTTTTTCATTTTCGCGATAGAGGTCGAACTTGGGTTCTCCGACAGCCTTTGTCTCAAAATGCCAATAAAAGATGAAGAAACAGTCGGAATCCGGAATTTGCAGTCCATTGTCGGTGCCAGAGGTCGGTCCGAGCGTAGAGGGAACGCTGAACGAGGTTTTGATTGCTCCATTGACAAGTTGGAATATTCCTTCTTCCATTTCAGTCCAGCCGATAACTCCTTCGGGGAGGCACAACTGATAGGTAACTCCCTTGGGGAGGTTCTGCTTCTCGAAATGCACATTGAGCATTCCCTCGGTAGATTTACTGCTTGTTGAATTAATGATTTCGAGCGATGTGGCTTCTGCCACAACCACTCCGTCGGCCTGAATGGTAATGGGTGTCGTAACCCCGTCCATCAGTTTGATTGCGCGGTCATAAATTATGCCGATTTCCTCAAGAGGATAGACAAACGGCTTTTCGGAGCTGATTGTGTATGACACCGGCCACATTATCGGAGCCGTCGTGCTTGTATTCCCCCCTGCGGAGACGGCTTGTAATCCTAACAGGGAGCATAGGATTGTGATGAGTAGTTTTGTTCTCATACGCTTGATGGTATTTAGTTCTTAGCGCAAATTTCGGTAGAAAAAACGACATCGGCGTAAAACAAGTTTTATTCGCCTGATTTTTTGCGAGATTTTTGCGGATGCGGCTCAAATATACCGGGGTAACAAGTAGCTAAGAGGCAATATCACGTAGAGAAACGGTGCCTATAATCTGCGGATATTGGGCGATAAGCTTTCATACTATAAAGAAGTTTTGAAATACCTAATGTTATACAGGTATGGAATAACACTGCTGATTTCAGATGTCAGCCCTGCCTCCGATGCGACAACAAGGTTGACTTCACTATCGACGGGCAGTCCCAATAGCATTGGCATTGGAATGGCGGTGCCCCATTGAGTAGTGGATGGCTTATCAGAGCCAAGTTCAAAGAAAGAGGCGGAAGGGGTAATACTATTCATATTTCCCTCACCATTCGGAAGGACTCCGTTAGAAAGATATGAAATGAGATTATAGCGCATAAAGCGAAAATAGATAGTCTCACCGATAGTTGCAGCAGGCTGCGTACCCATCCTTACCACCTGCATATACACTGTGCCCTCGGAGTTCAATTTATAGAACGGAGCGACTGAGCCAACCTGAATGTCGGAGATGTCCGGAAGTTGGTCTATAACATCGAACTTCGACAGATACTTCTTCATGGCACGCTGCTCGGTCATTTTCAAGTCATCGAGGGTGCAGGGATTTTGTGTAATGGTGATTGTGCCGGATTGTGATTTAGAACCTTTGAATACAGTAAAGCCGACCGTACCAATGCGGGATTCTCCATCTTTTAGTTCTGAAACATTAATTCTGAAATGATAGGGTGTTCCTATGATTCCACCCTGAGGAATGACAGTGAGCCAGGCGGGAACGTCATCAGATAGAATATAAGAATCAAAATCACCGACAAGACCAACATCAATCCAACGAGCATAGCCGTTGATGGTTACTTCGGCAGAATGTAAACCCATAGCAAGGTCAGCATCTGCCTCAGTGCCCATTGTAAGGTGGAATAAATCAAGTTCAGGTTCATCGCTACTGCAAGCAGTAAGGATGAACGGAAGAAACATAAGGAGAAGAAATTTTTTATACATCGTAGAAAAATTTTGCGTTAGCGATTGACGCCGGACGGTCGAGACCCTACCTCGATTAACGAAAGTCCGGCGGCAGAGCCGCATCGCCATCAGTCAATCCAAAGATTATGCCATGCGTTATCGAATTTGTAGTCAGGAGAAGCGAAAGGATTAACCCACTCGACATGATTGCTATTTGCCGGAACACCGAGACCGCACAGCCAAGGTTTATAGATACAGATGGGGCCAGAGCCTTTTAACGGTTTTTTGCGATTGTAACCTGTAAGATACCAAACCTCGTTGCTGTAAATCATCTCGATAACCTCAGAGCGAGACAAAACGAAGAAATCAAATGTGGGGAAAACCGAAGAACCTCCTACCTGAACAAACACCCAAGGGCCAACAATTTTCTTTTCAAGAAATTGGCGACCTTTGGCTAAATCAATTTGGCCGTTATCATCGTAAAACTCCTTGTGGGATATTCCAGTTTTCCAGTTGTCCTCTGCCGTAGTTTTAACCTGTATAGCGCAGAAGTGACCTTTATAGTCTCGGCATAATATGTCAGTACTTTCTGTATTCTCGACAGAAAGATTTGTAATGGCGGCATTGTAGCCGAGAAGGAGCAGACGCGATAAAACTTGATGTTCGCCGATTGCTCCGAGTACATAAGTGGGTAAATTTGCCATGGTCATTAAGATTTTCTGACCCCAAATTTACAAAAATTATCAGAGAACGCCGCTCATCGACAGCGAGAAAGAATCATGGAACGGGAATTTCGCCGTGATTGTCTCCGGCGGCATATCGAAGTCGTTGGTCAGGAGCGATATAAGCTTGGGTTTCTTGCCTTTCTTGATGTCAACATATGTTATTATCCTGGCAATATGGTTGATGTCGTCTTTACGGGACACCCCGACCTGCTCACGATATTCCATCAGTCCCTATTTCACGCAGCGAGTCGCAACGATGCATTTAGGGCTGACTCCTGCAATAGGTGCCAGCCCTAATTTTCCAATCGCTCAAAAAAGTTTAGCGGACAGTAATGATTTTCAATCATCGATGACTAAACCAGCCGTATGCCAGGATGTTTATACAATATACGGCATCTATGTCAAGGGATGCCTGAAAGCTAACCAAATTCAACTGTTATGAAAGCTAAAGGTTTGATAATGGCCGCTTCTGTCGCAATGTTGACCCTGAGCGGCTGCGTGAGCCACAAAAAATACAACCTTCTTGAGGCTGATTACAATGCCTCTCAGGTTGCGCTCGCAGAAAGCCGGACCAAAGTGGCGAGCCTGGAGTCGCTGCTCGCTCAGGCCCGCAAAAACAACCAGGAACTCAAGGACAATTATGCCGCGCTGCAGCGGACACTCGACCAGAGCATTATGACCAACCAGTCAGGAAATGTGAACATATCCAAACTGGTCGATGAGATTAACGCCTCGAATAATTACATCAAAAGGCTTGTCGAGGCCAAGTCAAAGAGCGACTCGCTGCTGATGGTGCTTTCCAACAATCTTACCCGTTCGCTCGACACCTCTGAGCTTAAGGATGTCGATGTGAAGGTCTTGAAAGGTGTGGTCTATATCTCTCTTGCCGACAATATGCTCTTCAAGTCGGGAAGTTATGAAATCTCGTCCAAGGCGATGGACATTCTTGACAAGATTGCCAAGATTATCAAAGACTACAATAACTACAGTGTGCTTGTGGAGGGCAACACGGACAATGTGCCTATCAGCCGCACCAATATCCGAAACAATTGGGATCTGTCGGCATTGCGTGCCTCTTCGGTTGTGCAGGTGCTGCAAAACAAATTTGGTGTCGATCCGCAACGTCTGACTGCCAGTGGCCGAGGTGAATATAACCCTGTCGCCACCAATGCCACACCCGAGGGCCGTCAGCTTAACCGCCGGACCCAGATAATTATCACACCAAGCCTTGACCAGTTCATGGATTTGATTGACAAGGCTCCAGATACAGATTCAAGTCAGGCAACGAAGCTCTGATATATGAGTGAATCAGGATTGCGCCGTTGGCATACCGGGCGCAATCCTGATTTTGCTTATGACTGTCATCTGAGGTTTTGTCAGGGCAGTAGCGTGGCCAGTGTTTCTGCAAGAAGTTCAGAAGAATCTGCGACGCAATGGTTGCAAGCACGCAGCGGTGTTCCGACTGTCATCTTCCCGGTCTCGGGGTCGATTTCAATACCCTTGAGTTTGCGGCATATTGTCGCCCCATTCCTTGCATGGAACTTTTTCATGATTCCAGCCATGGCTTTCATGGCTTTTATCCTGTCGCCGGTCACTATGCCCAGGATTATGCCGGCTCCTGTCAGTGAGCCGCAGGTAGCTTCCATGCACCCCATGCCGTTGCCGAATGCGTTTCCTATCTGGTATACCATGTCCTTGTCGGCCCCGATTGCCGGAGCGAACGCGCATGCCACGGCCTGCGCGCAATTGTGGCTGCCTGATGCTTTAAGGGAAACTGCCTCTCGCACTATTGTCTGTGGCTCGGCGGGGAGTAGGGATGGCCTGTTGTCATTCATCTTCTCTCTGTTTGCGGTTTTCAAGTTCGTTTATTTCCGAAGTTATGCGCGAGGCCTCTTCGTATGCTTCCTCTTCTATGGCTTTCGCCAGGGCTTTCCTGAGAGTGGCAAGTCGCGTTTCGTTGGAGGCTTCTTCATCTTCAATCTCTTCAGGGCCGTTTGTGGACGGCTGGCCATCGCCATCGTGAGAGATTGACTCCATTGTGAATCCGGTCTCGGCGAGTATCGCCTGTGTGGTGAATATCGGAGCCCCTGTGCGCATGGAGATTGCGATTGCGTCTGACGTGCGGGCATCCAGTTTCACCTCATTCCCTGTCCTGTCAATGAAAGTGAGTTCTGAAGAGAATATCCCATCCTCGAATTTGTATATATACACCTCCATCAGCTGTAGTCCGTAGGCGTGCATCAGCGAGGCAAACAGGTCATGGGTCATAGGTCTCGGGGGGATTATGCCTTCAAGTTTTATGGCTATTGATTGGGCCTCCATTCCGCCCACTACTACCGGTAGCCGCATCGGGCCATTGGCTTCCGCGAGTATGAGGGCGTATGCTCCTGACTGTATCTGGCTGTAGCTTATGCCGAGTACTTTCAGCTCCACTCTGTCGGTGCCAGACGGCGATATGTCTTGGTTGTGGTTGTCGTTCATTTGTCAATACGGGGCGATTTGGCGTGGCCTGGGACTTGCTTGCGACGCCGTTGATTACGTATTTTATTGAATGCCTGGGATTATGATTCCAGAGCCATGGCATATGTGGCAATCTTTGTCATAGATGACACCGAATTGCCCGGGGGCTATTCCCTGGACGGCTTTGTCGGTCTCCACGATGTAGCTGTCCGGAGAGCCGTCATTGCTGTCAACGCGGGTTATGGTGGCTTTGAAGAACTCCGGGGAATGGCGGTTTTTGAAAGCTATCGGTTTGTGGTCACAGGCCATGTCTTTCCAGGGGTCGCGGGTTATGAATAGTGTCTCAGACAGATGGATGCGTTTGCCATATTGCTTCTCGGTGTCATATCCTCGGGACACATACACGGCGTTGTCGCGTATGTTCTTTTTTACGACATACCATGGGCCGCCGCTGAGGCCAAGCCCTTTGCGCTGGCCTATGGTGTGATACCAATAACCGTTGTGCTCGCCTATTTTCCGGCCAGTCTCAATCTCGATAATAGGCCCTCTGCGTTCTCCAAGATGGCGGCGGAGGAAGTCGTTGTAGTTTATTTTTCCGAGGAAACAGATTCCCTGTGAGTCCTTGCGGTATGCGTTTGGCAGATGCTCGCGTATGGCTATTTCCCTGACCTCTGATTTGGGAATGTCTCCAATCGGGAACGTCAGATGGCTCAGCTGGGGATAGGTGATACGGGCAAGAAAATCGGTCTGGTCTTTTACCGGATCGATTGCGGTGGCGAGATACTTGAGGCCATCGTCACCAATCACAGTCGTGGCATAATGCCCGGTGGCTGTAAGGTCAAAGGCATGTCCCCATCTTTGCTCGAAATACCCGAATTTGATCATCCTGTTGCACATCATATCGGGATTGGGTGTGAGTCCAGCCTTGACGGTCCTCAACGCGTATTCCATCACGTTTTCCCAATATTCCTCATGTAGCGAGACTTCTTCAAGCGGCAAATTGTATCTGCGGGCTATGGCTCGGCACATCTCAAGGTCTTCCTCGGCCGAGCAGTCGCCGCGTCCGTCATCAAGGCCGATACGAATATAAAACAGAGTCAGGTCATGGCCTTGCTCGACAAGCTTGTGAACGGCAACAGCCGAATCAACGCCTCCTGAAATCAATGCTGCGATTCTCATATGAAAGCTTTCTTGCTGCAAAAGTAACAAAACGGGCTTGCTTGCGCAAGCCCGTCGGTCAAAAAATGTGTCAAATCCGGGTATGCCGGATGGGAATGTCGATTCAGAATCAACGAACGGCAACCTTGAAGGTCTCGCCGTCAACATTTACTATGTAGATTCCGGCGGGAGTCTCTATGGTGGACTCGCCATTGGATACGGCCACCGCACGTCCCTGGAGGTCATACACATCTGCGTGCTGATACTCGCCGTTGATGCTGATGGCACCGTTTCCGCCGGACACATTCACTGAGCCCGTGACGATGTCAGAGCCGATTTCCTCAATGTCGGAAACATTTGAGGTGGCAAACACCGCGAAGCTATGGGCCGGAACGGCTACGGTTGCGGTGGTGCCGTTGACATTCAGCTGGGGCGTGAAGCCGTAGGCTGAGGTTATGAGCTGGCTGTTGGATGCAGAGAGGTGCTGGACAGGAACGCTCACTGTGACGTTGGAGCCGGTCACATTGGGGTTGAACACACCGATAATCTCGCGGTTGCCTTTAAGGATGCGTATGTATCGGGGAGAGGTCAGTGACGCGGTGAAACCGCCAGTGGAGAATGTTGCAGTCCCGTCAAACATGTCTGCATTATCGCGGCGCAGCCAGCAAAGAGCCTTGTAATTCTCATATAGTCCGTTGCGGAACTCGTTGGAGAACTGGTCCCATTTGGGCGCTATTGCACGGAGTTTCTCGAGTTCTGTACCCTGGTCGTCATCGGCAGCGATTTCGCCGAACTGCCAGATCATCTTGGCTCCGGGGGAAAGAAGCATTTGGGCTGCCAGTGAGCCGAGACGCTGCACTGACTGTTTCTTGGGGGTCGATGTGTATTTTACGGATGCGTGTCCGTTTTTCTTTACCTTGTTGGCCACACGGGGTTCGTCGTGGCTTTCTGCGTAATCCACAGTGCCGCCAACGGTCTTGCCCCATGTCGAGGAGTAAAAGCCTTTGGTGTCGTCGCATTTCTCAGCCCAGCCCATGGCATACTGGCCTGAACCATAGTTGACATTGTTCCATCCCATCTGGCGCCCGTTTGAGAAGTTGGCGTTGTCCTCCTGGGCGGTGCCGAGGAGCTCGTTGATGTGGATGCCATTAGGATTGACTGATGTAATTACCTCATTAAGGTGTTTCATGCGGTTGACGCGGCTCTGGTTGTACGCGTCGGTGTTGCCGTATGAAGCATTGTCTCCAAGACCTTTTACGAGGTCGAAGCGGTAGCCGTCAACCTTGTATGTCTCCATCCAGAAACGAAGCACGTCGTCCCAGTGCTGCTGCAACACGGCGTTGTCCTGTTTGAAGTCATTGAGAACGCTGTGTGCATGGGGCGCTGTCGCGTTGTAGAAAGGATTGGAGGAGATGGGGTACATCTGATACCAGGGATGGTTGCCGTCTGACTGGTTGAACACAATGTCAAGCACGACGGCCATGCCTAGACGGTGACACCAGTCGACAAATTCTTTCAGGTCGTTGGGCGAGCCATACACCTTGTCGAGGGCCATATAGCCGTTGGTGTTGTAACCCCAGGAGCTGTTGCCGTTGAATTCCATGATAGGCATAAGCTCGATTACATTCACGCCGAGGTCTGCGAGATACTGCAGTTTTGGCATGGCGGAGCGGAGTGTGCCGTAATGTTTGCCATCCTGGTCTGAGCCGTCGCCAGTAAAGTCGCGCAGAAGCATCTCGTAGACAACCATGGATGTGTGGTTGGGAATCTGGAAGTTCTTTGTTGCGTCGCTCCAATTGTAGCTGTCGATGTCGCCACGGTAGACGGCCAGCATCACGTCGTCAAACTTGTCGTAAGGATACTGGGGCATCTTTTCCTTCCATATTCCGGCTGGCATCCATTTGTCGCTGTAGCAGTCAAGCATCAGAGGCGCGCAGGGATCGGCCACTTTGTATATGCCGTCAACGAGGTAATAGTAGGGATAATACTCGTTGTTTTTGAGGCCCTTTACCTGTGTCCAGAAGTAACGGTTACCATTGTAGTCCTGATACTTCATCACGTTTTTGTTGAGGGTCTCGTAGTTGTCCCAGGAGGGCACGAGAATCACACTCTTCTTAAGGGGGGCGGCAAGACAGAAAATCACGGAGCCGTCAGCCTGCTTCACTGCGCCCATCTTGGGCACCCCGCCGGGATAGTTGCCCTGGATGGATGCTGTTGGGTAGGCTACGGTTACGGTCTGTGTTAGTGTCTGGCTCCCGTTGTTGGCTGATGCGGTCACCTCATAGAACTTGCCTTCGGAGTTGAACGTGTAAGTTTTTGACAGGGTGGTGGCATTTGAAGCCTCGCCGATGGTCTGTCCGTCAACCTTTATGGAGAGGCTTGAAGCCTGTGTGGCCGAGAGGGTGAAGGTGATGGTCGTCGGCGCGCTGATTACAAGGTTCTCGGTGTCGTATGAGAAGTTGATGGCGAAGCCCTCCTCGGCGATGTCGAGAAAGTAGTCTTTTGTCTGGGCTGTGCCGGTGGCGGTACGTGCGATTATGGCGATTTTGCCAACCTTTTCTCCAGCGCTCAGGCCGAAATATGAGTTGATTTCACCAATGTTCAGTTCCCAAAGCCCGGCAGAGTTTTTGACAAACTTGTTGGCTGCGGTGTTGACGTTCCAGTCGGTTTTTACATGCGTCCAGTCTGTGGTGCCTACGGGGCACACACCGATATGAGCGTAAATCTCGCTGGCTGAAATCAGCCCCGCGATGCCGCTTTCCTGGGCGTTGAACATGATTTTGACATTTTGACTTGACTGCTGCAAGGGCACAGGCGAGGTGGTGAAAACCTCTGCGCTGACCCCGGTCATGGCAAGCCATACCATTGCCACGAATAGCAAAAGATGTTTTTTCATGGGGAAATGAATGAAAGTATGAATGTTTTAAGTTGGAAAATTGTCTTTTTTAAGTCTGTCGGAGGGGGCTGGCAGGCAGGTATATAATCTTACGTCTACAAAGTTAGACAATTTATGTGATTTGGCCAAATGAGATGCCGAAGAGGCTGTCTGTTTTCAGGTTAATTATATTTGAAAAATATATTTTTGTTGAAACAGGCAGGCAGCCGGCAATTGATTTGCCGGCTGCCTGCCAATGCGAGCTTGATGTTTGTGCGGTCTGTTTGTTTCAGGCTTGTTGCTTTATGAGATTGGTCCAGCCTCGCAGGCGTGTCTCCGTCAGTTCGGGGTGGTTGACATCGTCCAGGAGCAGGCCATATGCCTCCAACGCGTCCTCTGGTTTAGCTGCAGAATGGTCAAAATTGTAGCCGATTGTGTCGTATGGGGCAATGAATTGCGCGCCGGTGTTTACCAAGCGGTTGTATAACTCGCCGACCCCGGAGCAAAATGTGTCGCGCATGGTCTCATCTCCACATCCGAACAAGGCGATTTCCTTGCCGCGCAGGTCAAGCTCCTCAAGTCCGGCGAGGAAATCATACCAGTCGTCTTCCAGGTTGCCGTTCCCCCATGTCGATGTGCCGAGAATCAGCAGTTCGTAATCTCCCGACTTGGAGGGTGCGGTGTTGGCGACATTGAAGATGTGGTCATCGCCTACACCAAGCAGACTGCCTATGCGGCGTGCTGTTTTCTCTGTGGTCCCTGTTGCAGAACCGTAGAATATGCCGATTTTTTTCATTGTTTCAATAATGGTTGTTTTATCATTTTAACAATGAATCATATCCCTTGGTTCGTTCGTTGTTCGGCGTGCCGGCTAAATTGGCGATATGTTAGATTGCGTTATCTAAGATGGCCGTGTGGCGACAAGACGTCTCATTTCATCCTCGAGTTGTCCGGCAACTTTGGAGGCAAGGAAATGCTTTCGGGCATACTCTGCGCAGTTGGCTGCCATTTTTCCGGCCAGCCCTGGATTGTCAATCAACTTTTCCACAAGTCGGCAGAATTCGGCGGGATCTGTGGAGTCGGTCAGGTAACCCATCTCTCCGTTCTTGAAGAAATCTTTGACACCACCTACCGGCCGGCTGATTACAGGCAGCCCAAACGCCATGGCTTCAAGCACAGATGTGGCCATCCCCTCGGGATGTTCTGTAGGCAATATGTATATGTCGCTGTCAATGAACGCCTGTTTGATTTCCGCGCCTGATATGTGGCCAGTAAATCGGATTCCGTCCGCTTCGTTTGCTTTGGCATATTCAATGGCAGGGGAAAGGGCCTCGCCGTCTCCCGCTACTGTCAACGTCAGTTCCGGATGTTTCTGCTTGAGCAACCTGAAGGCGTCTATTGTCGTAAAAATACCTTTTTCCCTGGTGATTCGGGCGAGGAAGAGCAGGTTTTTGATTGTGCGTGGCTTGGCGGAGTCTGGAGGGGTGACTCCATCAATCAATGAATCAGCGACTTTGGTCGTTGTCAGGATGACGGGTGATTTGACTCCGGCATTTTGGAGCTGTCGCCTGAAGTCTGAACACAGCAGGAATATGCCCTTGGCTTCATTCAGCGTGTCTGCCATCTTTTTGCGGTTAAGGCTGTTGACATAGTCGTTGTCCCATCCATGAAACATCACGGCCACGGGCACGTTGAGGTGCCGGGCGATTCTCATGAAAAGCATGTCGCGAGGATATGCCTTGCGGTTGAACGAGGGGTTGACCAGCACTATGTCAGGACGCCGGAAGAGGCAACGGAATGTGAATTTCGCATAATCCCACGGAAGCCACCATAGGCCGCTACGCCCTTCGCGGCGTTTGCCAATGCGGTTGTATGTGACATTTTCAGACCAATGGGGGCGCAGGCCAACGAAATGGTTGGTCACGCCCCCATGGATATGTCTGTAATCAGGAAGATTTACAAGTATTTTCATTATTTGCGTTGAAGGATGTATGAGCGGTGTGGCGCGGCAGCTCCTTTCAGACGGCCGTTTTTCACCTTAAACTCAATTCCGTAGACATTGTCTTTGTAAGTGCCATTGGGGAGTCCGGTGGGGACATCGACAAAATTGGCCGAATCGGAGATGTTTACGATGACTGCGCCTTTTTTGCCTCGGTTGACTACCAATACTTGGCCGTTGTCGCTGACTTGCAGGTCTTCTTTCTGGCCGTTCATGTCATGGCGGAATTTGTTGACGGCTACAACTTCGGGATGGAAGAATTCGTCATTCCCGCGCGCGCCCAGTAGGTTGTCTCCCCAGTAATTCTGGCGGGTCGAGTTCATGGGGCGAGAGAAGAAGAGAGGCACTCCGTTCTGACGAGCGGTCAGGAATGCCCAGCCAGTACGAATCTGCTCGTCGGTAAGACTTGCGCTTTCGTGGGCGTTGCAGTATGTGTCGTGGCTCTCAACCCAGGTCGTGAGGAACTCGGGGGCTGCCTGGTGGTCCCAGTTGACGAGGTCGATGCCTTTGGCTGATTTCTTCTCAAGGGCCTCGCGGAGATGATAGCCGTAGCCTGACGCTGTCTGGCCGAAGTAGTCGGCATACTCTGCTTCAGGCACGTTGCGGTCCTGGAGCACTTCGCCGTAGACAAACAGGGAGTCATAAGGGAGGGCGAGTTTTACCCCTTTGACAGCCTTGCGTCCCGTGGCGACATCCCAGAAGTCGTTTTCCTTCACGCCGGCGGCGGTGTCGACCGGGTCGGAGTGGACACCGATATGTTTTGCTGTGTCGTAGCGGAAGCCGCGCACGCCCATATTGAGAAGTTCGTTTACAAATTCCATATAATATCTCTGGAAGTCGGGGTTCTCAGTGTTGACATCAGGGAGGCCACCGGTGCCTTCAAGGGTGCATTGTAAGCGGTCGTTGTAATCTCTGATGGGGGAGAGGCCGGTGGTGTGGTACATCTTGTCTCGTCCACCGACAGCTTTGTAAAAGTCAGGGCTCACGGCGTCGATGTCGAATGCCGTGTGGTTGGGGAGGACATCCACGATGACCTTGACATTGTATTTGGCCGCCGAGTCAAGCATCTGTTTCATTTCCTGTTTGCTTCCGACGATGGCGTTGCCTATCTTCCAGTCGGTGGGCTGGTAATAATAATACCAGTTGCCCTCTTTCCCTTCTTGGTCAAAAAGTTTCTTGGTCGACCCGTAAGGATCATAGCAGTGTTGCACTGGAGAGGTCTGTACCATCGTGTAGCCTGATTTCGCTATCAGAGCCATATTGTCCGCGATGGTGGGGAAGTTCCAGCTCCAGGCATGGAGGATTGTCTCGGTGTTGGTTGCGTTGGGGTTGTGGGTCACGCGGTCTTTTGCTCCCATAGGGAACGCGAGCAAGACGGAGGCCGCGGCCAGGGTGAATGTAAGTTTTTTCATGATGTAGTCAAGTAACCGTTTTTCTTTGTGGTTTTCATTGCAAATTTAATAAAAATATCCGACACGGGAAATCCCGTGCCGGATATTTGGCTGAATAATCTTGTGAGGGTGGTGAAAGTATTGAAAATCGTGGTGATTTCCACGCCCCGCGGTTCAGGCGTTTTCTTTCACTTCGGGAGCAATGAGCTTGTAGCCTTTGCCGTGGATATTGATGATCTCGATGGCGGGGTCATCCTTGAGGTGCTTGCGCAGCTTTGTGATGTATACATCCATCGAACGGGCGTTGAAGTAGTTATCGTCAATCCAGATGGTCTTGAGGGCATAGTTGCGCTCCAGGATTTCGTTGACATGTGCGCAGAGCAGGCTGAGCAGTTCTGACTCCTTGGTGGTCAGCTTGGTCACCTTGTCGCCTATCATCAACACCTGCTTCTGGGTGTCGAATGTGAACTGGCCGATTTTGTACATAGTGACTTCCTTGCCCTTCTTGCCCCTCACGCGTCGCAAGATGGCCTCGATGCGGAACACGAGTTCCTCCATCGAGAATGGTTTGGTGATATAGTCGTCGGCCCCGATCTTGAAGCCTTCAAGTATGTCTTCCTTGATTGTCTTGGCTGTAAGGAAGATGATGGGGACTTCGCTGTTGACGGCGCGAATCTCCTGCGCGAGGGTGAAGCCGTCTTTCTTCGGCATCATCACGTCCAGGACGCAGATGTCGTATTTCCCTTTGAGGAACGCGCGGTATCCGGCCTCGCCGTCGGCGTAAAGGTCGGCGTTGAACCCTTTGGCCTGGAGGTATTCACGGAGCAGCATGCCCAGATTTTCATCATCCTCGCAAAGGAGGATTCTCATACGGTCATCCATAGTCTGAAAAATTTTATTATATTTATATAAGATTTAACGATTGTGATTTGTTCACGGATAATCCGTGAATTTGGCGGTTGGCGCCGAGGTTTATTCTTTCTGGTTGTTTTCCTCCTCGGATGAGAGGAGCGGCAGGGTGATTATGAACCGTGTTCCTTTGCCCAGGTCGCTTTCGGCTGTTATGTTTCCCCCCATCAGGCCAAGCATCTTGTAAACGTAGGCGAGTCCGAGTCCGAACCCCTTGACGTCATGGCGGTTGCCGGTGGAGACGCGGAAAAACTTGTCGAATATCTTCTTGAGGTCTTCTTTCTTGATTCCGATTCCGTTGTCGGCGATGGTTATGCGGAGCTTGTCGCCAGGGATGTTCTTGGTAGTCACGGTCAATTCAAGAGGGGTGTCTTCCTTGCGGTATTTCACCGCGTTGTCAAGCAGGTTGAATATGACGTTGGTGAAGTGCATCTCATCGACATTGACGATTGCGTCTTCCGCGTCGAAACTTGCCGTGAGATGGCCACCGTATTTTTCCACTTTCAGACGGAATGTATTGACTACATTGGAAATCAAAGTGTTGGCATCGACATCCTGTAGCCTCAATGTCCCTTTTTTCTTGTCGAACATAGACATCTGCAACACCTTCTCCACCTGGAATCTCAGCCTTTTGGTCTCGTCGTTGATTACCCCTGATATATGTTGCAGCATAGTGGGTGATTTTCTGACAGACGCGTCATTGAGCATCTGGGCGGCAAGCGAGATGGTTGATATCGGGGTTTTGAACTCGTGGGTCATGTTGTTTATGAAGTCGTTTTTCATCTCCGTGAGTTTTTTCTGGCGGAACGCGAGGATGATTGTGTAGAGAAACACAATCAGCAGTATGAACGTGAAGATGAATGACGGAATCATGAACTTAAGCGAGCTGAGGATGTATTTGTCTTTTGACGGAAAGTACACCTTCAGGTAGTTCTTTTTCGTGGTCGGGTCATTATGGAACAGCGACTGGACGAATATGGAATTGTCAAGGTTGGCGGAGTTGGCTTTGCCGAATCCGCTTGAGTGGTAAAACACATAGCCGTTGCGGCTGACCACAGCGAATTCAAACGGCAGATCGAGGCCATTGTTCTCAAGTTCTTTCTTCAGGTATCGGCGCACGGATACTGAGTCGGCCCGCTCCTGTATCGGGCGGTCGGCTGCTTTGTTCATGATGTTTATAATCACATCGTCCATGATGCCCTTCTGGTAGAGGTATTGGCCTTTCAGCTCCTCACGCATGGAGTTGTAGCTGTTCGCCACATTGTTCTGGTCGCTTTGCAGCTTGTAAATCTTGTCGGCGTCGGCTTTCAGTGTGACATCCCCGACCAGGCCGCTGTGGGTTGTGAATGAGTATTTGATGCCTCCGAGGTGTGGTGTCCCTCCGTATTGGGTGTAGACCGACGAAGATTCCACCTCCGCGACATCCTCCTCCAGGAAATATTTGGTCTCGTCCTGCTCGAGAAGGGAGGAGACAGCATAAAGGCTTCTCCTGACACCTTCCGCAAACTGGTCGTTGCGCATCCTGATCATGCTCTCCATATAGATGATTTGTATATAGAGAAGGCCCATGAACGTGAGTGCCATCAGCACAGTCAGCAGCCATATGGTGGATTTCTTCATATTGTCAAATCTATGTTATCTGGTTTGTTTGATTCATCCCTTCGGCAATTTTAACAATTGGAGGACGGGATAGTTGTGTCGCCATACTACTAATTAAGCGATGAAAAAGGAATCCTCTGGCATTTGCAATCATATCAGAGGATGTCTTTTTAACACTTAACGTCAAAATTAACATATTAGTCTTAAATTTATCGGCTGTATAGGTAAAACAGACCAGGAATAATACGTTTGGACTAATATTTGTTTATCTGTAAGAAAAGTTGTAATTTTGCACGTCATTATGCGGCCTCGTCAATATGGGAGGCCTGTTTGTCCTGACACTAAAATTAAAATCACCATACAGACTTTTTATGGCAACAACAGCTGACTTTAAAAACGGCATGTGCCTCGACATCGACGGCAACTACTTCTTTATCGTTGAATTCCTCCACGTGAAGCCTGGCAAGGGCCCGGCTTTCGTCCGCACAAAACTCCGCAATGTGAAGACCGGACGCATCCTTGACAAGACCTGGAACTCGGGCGTGAAGGTCAACGAAGTCCGCATCGAGCGTCGTCCTTACCAGTACTCCTACAAGGACGAGATGGGATACCACTTCCTCCATACTGAGACTTGGGAGGAAATCATCGTCGCCGGAGAGAGCATCGAAGGTGTCGAGTTCCTCAAGGACGGAGACATCGTTGAAGCCATGGTTCATGCCGCATCCGAGACAGTGCTGACCTGCGAGATGCCTGCCAACGTGGTTCTTGAAATCAAATACACCGAGCCCGGCATCAAGGGCGACACCGCCACAAACACCCTCAAGCCCGCCGAAGTCGAGACTGGCGCAACCGTACGTGTGCCTCTATTCTGCAATATCGGCGACAAGATTCGCGTGGACACCCGCTCCGGCAATTATCTCGAGCGCGTGAAAGCCTAACAGTCCAGACCGCGTTTCGTGTCATCCCGTAAGGCACTAAACAAAATGCCCCGAATCCGCGTCGGATTCGGGACATTTTGTTTAATTGGCAGGGGAGAGGTGTCAACCTTCGATAGCCTTGGGGTTGCGATAGTTTGAAATGGCCTTCCAGCAAAGAACTGCGACAATGGCTCCGACCACCGGGCCTACCACCATAATCCAGAAATCAGGCCATGCGGCGCAGTCCCAGAGCGCGGGGCCGAAGCTGCGGGCGGGGTTCACAGAGCAATTGTCGACAGGAATGCCCACAATGTTGACCAGTCCAAGGGCAAGACCGATAGCGAGTCCCGCGAACTTGCCGAATCCATGCTGCTCGTCTGTGGCACCAAGCACGATCAGCACAAAGAAGAATGTCAGGAGACATTCAGCCAGAAGAGCCATGCCGGAATTGGCGCCGGGCTGTATCACGTTGGTGGCGAGCTGGCATGCGCCGTGTGTCCCATACGCGGCTGTGGTTCCGCCAAACGCGAATTCAGGAGCCATGTTTACAAACCAGTAGAGGAATCCCGCGCCGATGGCAGCTCCCACAAGCTGGGCGATCACATAACCGATGAATTCCCCGAATTTCATACGACCGCTGAGCCACATGGCGAGCGATACCGCAGGATTGACATGGCAACCGGAAATGTTGCCGATACAATAGACCAGGCACAACAGCACAAGGCCGAAACAAAGTCCGATTCCTAGACCGCCAATACTCGGACCGGCAAGCACTGCGCTACCGCAGGCTAAGAGCACGAGAAACATGGTTCCAACGCACTCGGCTACTAATTTTTTCATTTTGTAATACAAATAATGAAAGTGAAACGTTTAATATATAGACAGCCGTCACCCTGCAAATGTTTAATGCGAGATGGCCGAAATCTGAAAAATATTTAACAGTCGTATATGGAAATAATTGGTAATGAGATAAATATGCCTATTGAATATCATCCGTGGCCTCCATTTGTGCCTGATGGCGCGAAAATTCTGATAATGGGCACATTCCCGCCAGGGAATCACAGGTGGAGTATGGATTTCTATTATCCCAACCGCACCAATGATTTCTGGAAAATATGTGGCCTGCTGTTTCTTGGCAATCCAGACGCGCTTTATGACAAGGTCTTGAAACGCTACGATGTGGATGCCATACGCCGGTTGATGACCGAGAAACGCATTGCGTTGAATGACACGGCAAGGGCGGTGAGACGTCTCAAAGGTAACGCGTCTGACAAATTTCTGGAGATTGTCGAGCCTGTGCCTTTGTATGAACTGTTGTCGGAGATGCCTCAATGCCACAGCGTCGCCACAACCGGAGAGAAAGCCGCCGGAGTGGTCGCAGCCATAACATCCACTGAAATCCCAAAGATGGGGACTATGATCACAGCTCCAGACGGCCTTGAAATATGGCGAATGCCATCTACCAGCCGTGCTTATCCGCTTCCGCTGGAGAAGAAAGCGGAACATTACAGCCGTATGTTCCGCCATATTGGCATCTTGTGACCGTCGTTGCTTCAAACAATTATATCGGTTTGACCATTCATTAACGTTGTTGTTGGCCAATCACATTGTTGGCCAATCTCGGCCTCATTCAGCACATAGGGAGGGCTCTGTTATTTTTACCGCGGTTGTATTTTACATAATCCCCATTATGTAACAAATGTAGGGTTCGTTCAGACAAAACCCCCACATTACTTTGATAATGCGGGGGCGATGAAACGTTGTCTTATGGAGTGTGGAGTGTGGGTGTGCTTGGGTGAACACTGCCGAGTTACACAATTGATGACAGTTCAAGCAGGGAATCGATGGTGAATTGTGGGTTGTAGAGGCTGCCTGTAATTTCATTCAGGTCTTGGGGATGGATGTTGACCCGATCTTTGTCTATTAGCATGATTGTCTTCCAGCCAAGTTTGTTGGGCCAATAGAAATCTTTTTCTGGGTTATCCCCTATATAGGTGAATGATGATTCGGATGAGTTTCGTTTCATCATCAATTCGAATGCCGTCGGCCAATGTTTGTCTGTACCTACTTCTTCTGAAATCAGGATTTTGTCTGCCGGGATGTACGCGTCCAACCCCAATGCCATAATTTTTGCCCGTTGTGTCTGCGAGCGACCGTCGGTTATCATTCCCATATTGACCTGCGCCTCTTTTAGATGGTCAAGAATTTTCTTTGAATCGGATGGAAGTGAAATCTCAGGAATATGGTAGCGGTAGACGGCCAGCATCCGTTGGATGTCAAATAGCTCGTATGTCTCGGATTCGAGCGCGATGGCTGCCAGGCGGTCAAATCCGGAGGCAACATCGGGCGCGTTTTTTATCAGGGCGTAAGCATCGGAGGCCGGCATGACTCCGGCTTCCTCGGCGTCGGCGGCGACAGCCTTCAGACCAGAATCCACATACGTGAATTCCTTGTAGAGGGTATCATCGAGATCGAATATTATCATAAGTAACGGATTTTAAAGGTTACTTTAATAGAATAACAATCGGTGGCCTCTTTGATGTTCATTTTGTCTCCAACACTTCTTTCAAGGCATTGATAACCATCTCTATCTCCTTGTCGTCCAAAGAAGAACCGCTCGGGAGACATAGCCCCCGGTCAAAAAGCCACTCCCCTACTCCGTTTGTCTCTTCTGTCGAGGAGGCATCTTTTGGAGCGGAATAATATGGGCAGTCGGCATATATCGGCTGCATGTTCATAGGGCGCCATAACAAACGGGTCTCAATCCCCTTGTCAAGCAGCGAGATTCTGACCTCGTCGGGAGTTTTTCCGGTTTGCTCCTTATCAATCAGGATTGTTGACAGCCAGAAGTTTGAATGGATGTCTGACGAGGGATTGTCGTGGACCGTCACTCCCGACAGCTCGCCAAGGCCTGCCTTGTACAGGTTGTGAATCCGGCGGCGACGTTCGACCCTCGCTTGCAATTCCTCAATCTGAGCGCATCCGATTGCCGCAGACACATTGCTCAGACGATAATTGTATCCGATGGTCTCATGATAATAGTATGGACGGTCTTCCCGAGCCTGTGTGGCCAGAAACCTTGTTCTTGCGGCTTCAGCTTCCGTGCCACACACGAGTGCACCTCCCCCCGATGTGGTGATGATTTTGTTCCCGTTGAAGCTCAGCACCCCGAAGTCGCCCAATGTGGCGCACTTGCGTCCTTTGTATTCCGACCCAAGGGCCTCGGCAGCGTCTTCTACAACAGGTATGCCATAACGTGATGCAATCTCCAGGATTTCATCCATCTTTGCGGGCATTCCATACAGATGCACCACGACTATGGCCGCAGGCAGCTTGCCGGTAACGCGCTGGCGGTCGGCGATTGCCTCGTCAAGCAATGCCGGGTCAAGATTCCACGTCTCCTTCTCGCTGTCGATGAAAACCGGTTTTGCGCCCAGATACACAATCGGATTGCAGCTGGCCGCGAATGTCATGGACTGGCATATGACCTCGTCGCCGGCCTTGACTCCGGCCATTGTCAGGCCCAGGTGTATGGCAGCGGTTCCGGCCGAGAGCGCGACGGCATGTCCCGTTCCGAGAAAACTGTCAAGCCTGTGTTCAAACTCGTCTACATAAGGCCCGAGGGGCACTATCCATGTCGACTCGATAACATTGTTGACATATTCCTGTTCTTTGCCTGCCAGGTGAGGCAACGATAATTTTATCATCGGTTATTTAGTTTTTGACAATGCAAAGTTATGGATTTTATTCTCCAATGACAAACAAATCTACCAGAGTCGACTGCGATTATATAATTAATGTGGCTTATTTCCGTTATAATAACTGATGGCCACTGCGCATATGTCGGATGGCTGCATAATCAATCCTTTTTGACAACACGATGAGACTCAACAATATATCCCTCGCATCACTTCTCCTGACATTCTTTGCGATGATATGTCCGGCGGAAATCTCCGGACAGGTGTCGATTCATGGGAAAGTGTCGGATATGGACAACCAGCCCCTGGAGTTTGTTACAGTGCGCATTGCCGGGACTGCCATAGGTACCTCCACGGGGCTTGATGGCTCATACAGACTGTCAGCGCCCCAGGCAGACACCATCACTGTTGTCTTCACCTGCATTGGTTATGATGAGCTTCGCCGCCAGCTGATAAAGCCCCAGGGGGATATGGCCTTGACGGTCAGAATGAAGACCAAAGACCATGCTTTGACGGAAATAGAGGTGACAGACTTCCGCAAACAGACCGGCCAGATGCAGACCATCGACAAGGATTCATATAAGTTCGCGGCCGATGCAACAGGCGGGTCGGTTGAGTCTATGCTGACCACCATAGCCGGTGTCAACTCGTCCAACGAGATGTCAAGCCAGTATTCCGTGAGAGGTGGCACATATGATGAGAACTCCGTGTATATCAACGGAGTTGAGGTGTATCGTCCGCAGCTTGTTTCTTCTGGCCAGCAGGAGGGGCTATCGGTGATCAACCCGGATATGGTCGGAGCAATCGGATTCTCCACCGGAGGTTTCGGCGTGGAATACGGCGACAAGATGTCGTCTGCCCTTGACATCACATATCGGGAGCCTGAGGCTTTTGAAGGCGCCCTGTCTCTTTCATTGATGGGCGGGTCGCTGACCATCGGACAGAGCAAGGGTAAGTTTTCCCAGCTCCATGGCATCCGCTACAAAAGAAACGCATCCTTGCTCAGTTCGCTTGAATCCAAAGGTGAGTATGACCCGAATTTCTTCGACTACCAGACCAATATGGTATTCAAGTTTGACAAGAAATGGAAACTCTCGTTTCTGGGCAACATAGCGGTCAACAACTACAAGTTTGTTCCGGTTAGCCGTGAGACGAATTTCGGCACATCCACTGACGCGAAGTCGTTCAAAGTTTACTTCGACGGAGGGGAAAAAGACCGTTTCGAGACCTATTTCGGCGCGTTGAACCTGCAATATCAGCCGTCGCGCTCAACCAGCATAAGCTTCCTTGCCTCAGGCTACCTGACCAACGAGCTTGTCGCCTATGACATATCAGGCGAATACTGGCTTGACAGGGCCGGGACCACTGGTGAAGGAAATCCCGACAATGCAGTCGGAGGGGAACTTGGGGTAGGACGTTACCATGAGCATGCCCGCAACCGTTTGAAAATATCGGTGTTCGGCCTCGGGTTGAGCGGCCACACATCCATTAACAACCACAATCTCACCTACGGGGTCAATTTCAACCATCAGACTATAATGGAGCGCACTCGTGAATGGGAGCTGCGTGACTCTGCAGGATACACACTGCCTACCGACGGGCAGAATATACGCATGATTTACAACCTGACATCCAACCATGATGTCTCGACCAACCGCATGGCCTTTTATGTGGCTGATTCTTACCGCCTGAATTCATCTGCCGGTTACTTCGCGCTGAACGGCGGCATCCGTTTCTCATACTGGGACTTCAACAAGGAGTTTCTTGTGTCTCCGCGTCTTAACGTGGCTTTCATCCCCGAACGAAACAACTCCCTGACATTCAGGTTTGCCACCGGACTTTATTACCAGCAACCGTTCTACAAGGAGTTCCGTCGGCCTGTGGAGGATGAGTATGGCAATACTGTCATTGCCCTTAACGATGAAATCAAATCGCAACAGAGCCTGCATTTCATTCTCGGAGGAGACTATACATTCCGTGCGTTCGGACGCCCGTTCAAGCTGTCGGGAGAGGCTTACTACAAGAAGCTTAACAGGCTTATTCCATATGAGGTTGACAACCTGAAGATTGTCTATGAGGGGGAGAACCTTACGGATGGTTACACTACGGGGCTTGATCTCAAGCTTTTCGGCCAGTTTGTTCCTGGAACCGATTCCTGGATAAGTTTTTCACTGATGAAGACCGGAGAGAACCTTAACGGAGTGACGGTGCCGCGCCCCACAGACCAGCGGTATTCCTTTGCCCTTTATTTCACCGACTACTTCCCTAAGTTCCCCAAACTCAAATTCTCCCTCCGGGGAATATTCTCTGACGGTCTGCCTACCACCGCGCCCCATTCTTCCAGGGACAAGGGGTATTTCCGCGCCCCCGCATACAAACGAGTCGATGTGGGCCTTAATTACGCGCTCCTCTCCCCTCTCAAGGAGGATGACACGCCATCAGGCCTTCACCGTTGGCTCAAAAGCATATGGCTGGGTGTGGATGTGTTCAACCTTCTCGACATTTCAAATGTTTCAAGCTATTATTGGGTGACGGATGTCAACAGCATACAGTATGCTGTGCCCAATTATCTGACACGCCGCCAGTTCAATATTCGTCTCACTGTGGATTTCTGAGCCGATGTCAAAAACCTCACTGAAAAAAGAACTTCTTAATATGGATAAGAATCAGCTTGTCGAGCTGATTCTTGATGTTTATTGTGCCCGAAAAGAGGCCAAAGAATATTTTGAGTTCTTTCTTGATCCGGATGTGGCAAAGCTGCAGGACAAGTATGAACAGGCGGTGTCAAAAGAGTTCAACCGGGTCAAACGCGGGTATTGCAAAGCGCGGATTTCAGTGCTCAAAAACCAGCTCAAGGAATTCGCTTCATTCCAGCCCGGCTATGAGGCCGAGATCAATCTGATGCTGTTTGTGGTCAGGTATGCCCTTCTGGTTGAAAGCCATATTCATTTCCCTGACACGCTATTGCGCGGAGTCGCTGTGATAATGCGGCGTCTTGTGGAAGTCGCCAATTCAAATTATGTGGCGGACACCACATTGGAGCGTCTTGGCGCGATGCTGTCTGACTCAAAGCTGGGTTCGCGTTACTTCCGTAGATACCTCAGCGACGAGCTTGCCTCTTGTCTTGCGGAGGCAGCCCCTGATGTCAAAAGCCGCTGATGTCTGTCGAGGCATAAAGTGGCATGCCAACGAGCCATTTGTGATGGTAAATAATGTCGTCTATATCTTGATGTTGTTGAGGTGTGTTAAATTTGCAATATGGATGTGAATTGACGCTCACTGCTTAAATACGTAATATGCAGTATTTTGTGGCTTTAGAAAATTGTTTTTGAAATTTTAATTAAAAAATGGTCAAATAAATTTGGCAATTCGGAAAGAAGTAGTAATTTTGCAGTGTAGTTACAAGATTGTTACAAAACTATATCAACTGTAAAACAACAAACTATTTTCATTATGAGTTCCAAGAATTTTCAGACCAAGCTTCTCGACCTTCAGGATAACCTCCTGAACTTCGCCTACTTGCTTACGTCTAACAGGGATGATGCTTATGATCTTCTCCAGGACACGACGCTCAAGGCTCTCGACAATGAAGATAAATATGTCGAGAATGTGAACTTCAAGGGATGGGTGTTCACTATAATGCGTAACATCTTCATCAACAACTACCGCAAGGTTGTACGCTCAGCGACGGTCATTGACCAGACCGAAGACCTCTATCACCTCAATCTGCCCCAGGAGTCGGGCCTTGATTCTCCGGAAGGCACAGTGGCGGCCGGAGAAATCTCTGCGGCCATCAACTCCTTCTCAGACGACTACCGCATACCGTTCACAATGCATGTGGCCGGATACAAGTACAACGAAATCGCAGAAAAGATGAACCTGCCCCTCGGCACAGTGAAGAGCCGCATCTTCTTCGCGCGCCAGCGCCTACAGAAGATGCTCAAGGATTACAGGTGATTTCTGTGATTGCCAGAAACCAAAATCAATGATATTTACTTTGCTCTATACAGCAACTCATGTAATAAGATAGTGATATATACACTTTGAATCGGGGAGAAACGACGCGATGTCGTTTCTCCCCCATATTTTTATGCCTTATTTGAAGAGTTTTTGTAGGAAATTACAAATTAATGATTATATTTGCGGTGTCAATATGCAAACTTTTTTGCTGCGCAACAACCCGTAATCTTCCCATGGAAAAACGAATCATAGAATGTGTCCCCAATTTCAGCGAGGGACGTGACCAGGAGGTCATCAACGCAATCACTTCCGCAATCACGCTTGGCGGCAATGCCGAGAATGTGAAACTCCTTGATGTCGATCCGGGAGAAGCCACAAACCGTACAGTCGTGACTTTCGTCGGAGAGCCCGAAGCTGTTGTTGAAGCCGCTTTCCGAGGAATCGCCAAGGCGGCAGAACTCATTGACATGTCGAAGCATCACGGTGCCCATCCAAGGATGGGAGCGACGGATGTATGTCCTCTTGTGCCTGTGTCAGGGGTGTCTCTTGAGGAATGCGCCGAAATGGCCCGCAAGCTTGGCCGGAGAGTCGCTGATGAGCTTAGCATTCCGGTCTACGCTTATGAGGCGGCTGCCCTGAAACCGGAACGCAAGAACCTCGCGGTCTGCCGTAAGGGTGAATATGAAGGGCTGGTCTCCCGCCTTGGCACAGATGATGGCGCTGATTTTGGAGACAGGCCTATGGATGAGAACGCCGCCCGTACCGGCGCGACCGCCATAGGTGCCCGTGATTTCCTTATCGCGGTGAATTTCAACCTGAACACAACCTCGACACGGCGTGCCAACGCGATTGCTTTCGACGTGCGTGAAAAAGGCCGCCCACAGCGTGAGGGGGGCAAGCTGACAGGCAAGCCCCTGAAAGACGCGGATGGCAACCCGCTGATGATTCCCGGCACTCTCAAAGGGACAAAAGCCATCGGATGGTATATCGATGAGTATGGCATAGCCCAGGTGTCGATGAATATAACTGACTCTTCCCAGACTCCGCTCCACCAGGCCTTTGATGAGGTCTCCCGTGCCGCAAGAGAGAGAGGTGTCAGGGTGACAGGTGCCGAGATTGTCGGGCTTGTGCCGAAACGGGCCATCATCGAGGCTGGAAAACATTATCTGCGTCTCCAGCAACGGTCGCTTGGGCTGCCTGAGAAAGAAATTATGAAAATCGCCGTGAAGTCGATGGGGCTTGACGAGCTGAAGCCTTTTGTCCCCTCCGAAAAGATTGTCGAGGAGATGATTGCATCATCTGATGCGAAGGGCAAAAAGCTTGTGGATATGAGTTGCCGTGACTTTGCCGATGAGACGGCTTCTGAGTCTCCTGCACCTGGAGGCGGCTCTATTTCGGCCTATATGGGAGCGCTTGGTGCCGCCCTTGGAGTCATGGTGGCAAACCTGTCGTCCCACAAGCCGGGATGGGACGACCAGTGGGAGATGTTCTCCGACTATGCTGAGAGAGGGCGTGACATACTGACACGCCTGATGAATCTTGTCGATGAAGACACTGAGGCGTTCAACCGTATCATGGCTGTGTTCTCAATGCCCAAGAACACGGCTGAAGAGAAGGAGGCAAGGGCCGCCACCCTGGAAGCCGCCACGATTCACGCTGCCGAGATACCATTGTTGACTATGAAGACCGCCTTTGAGGCGTTTGACCTGTTGGAGGCAATGGCCCGAGAGGGCAATCCAAACTCAGTGAGTGATGTCGGGGTGGGAGCTCTTGCTGTCAGGTCGGCCATACTTGGGGCGCAGTTGAATGTTAAAATCAATGCTTCCGGTATAAAAGACCGCGCTGTGGCCCAGCAGCTGATTGATGATGCCGAGGAAATCGCCGCATATGCGGTGTCGCGTGAGCAAGGCATACTCAACATTGTCAACGCGGTGATCGAATGACAATCCCAACAATAACCCATATGACTAAAGAAGAATTCAAAAAAGATATCCAGGCGGGTATTCCCTCGCCACTCCCCTCTCCTCAGCCTTACGACGAGACGGTCAACCATGCCCCGCGTCGCAAGGATATTCTGACCTTGGCCGAAAAGGAGCTGGCTTTGCGCAATGCCTTGCGCTATTTTCCCCAGGAGACCCATGCCGAGCTTGCGCCGGAGTTTGCCCGAGAGCTTGCCGATTATGGCCGTATTTATATGTATCGCCTTCGTCCGCGTTATGAGATGAAGGCAAGACATATCGATGACTACCCGGCCCGTTCGCGACAGGCGGCCGCCATTATGATGATGATTCAGAACAATCTTGACCAGGCGGTGGCCCAGCATCCTCACGAGCTGATCACCTATGGCGGCAACGGAGCCGTGTTCCAGAACTGGGCTCAGTACCGCCTGGCTATGAAATATCTCAGTGAGATGACAGATGACCAGACACTGGTGATGTATTCCGGTCATCCTCTTGGACTGTTCCCCTCACATCCGGGCGCGCCACGGGTGGTTGTCACCAATGGCATGGTTATACCCAATTACTCACGTCCCGATGACTGGGAACGCTTCAATGCCCTCGGGGTGTCTCAGTATGGCCAGATGACCGCCGGCTCATATATGTATATAGGCCCGCAGGGAATTGTGCATGGCACCACCATCACGGTCTTGAATGCCGGACGGGCTCATCTGCCCAAGGGCGAGGATTCTCTCAAGGGCATGCTGTTCGTCACGGCTGGTCTCGGCGGTATGTCGGGAGCGCAGCCAAAGGCCGGCAATATCTCAGGGGTGGTCAGCATTACGGCTGAAATCAATCCGTCGGCCATCGAAAAACGATACAACCAGGGATGGGTTGACGAAGTGTATGACTCACTCGACAGTCTCATCCCGAGGGTCAGACGCGCTGTCGCTGACAAGGAGGTGGTCTCATTGGCTTATCAAGGCAATGTGGTAGACCTCTGGGAGCGTCTTGCCGCTGAGGAGATTCCAGTCAACCTGGGTTCTGACCAGACATCTCTCCATAACCCTTGGGCCGGAGGATATTATCCTGCGGGTTACAGTTATGAGGAGTCTCGCGCTATGATGGCGGAGAATCCCGAAAAATTCCGTGAGGCGGTGAAAAATTCGTTGCGTCGTCAGGTCACGGCAATCAACAAGCTTGCCGAGCGTGGAATGTATTTCTTTGATTACGGAAACGCGTTTCTGCTTGAGGCTTCACGGGCGGGGGCTGATGTGATGACTCCTGATGGCGGTTTCCGCTACCCTTCATATGTGCAGGATATCATGGGGCCGAAATTCTTTGATTACGGGTTCGGCCCGTTCAGATGGGTCTGCACATCTTGCGATGCCGCCGATCTTGAGAAAACCGACATGATTGCCGCCCGAGTGCTGGAGGAGATGCTGGCTAAAGCTCCTGATGACATCAAAGGGCAGCTCGCCGACAACCTCCATTGGATTAGGGAGGCTGCCGCCAACCGCCTGGTGGTAGGCTCGCAGGCGCGTATCCTGTATGCCGATTCCGAAGGTCGCACCCGCATCGCGCTGGCTTTCAACGAGGCCATACGCAATGGCGAGATTTCCGCGCCTATTGTGCTTGGCCGCGACCACCACGATGTCTCCGGCACTGATTCTCCCTATCGCGAGACCTCCAACATCACCGATGGCTCACAGTTCACAGCCGATATGGCTGTGCATAATGTCATCGGAGACTCCTTCCGTGGGGCCACCTGGGTCTCGCTGCACAATGGTGGCGGCGTAGGCTGGGGAGAGGTCATCAACGGAGGCTTCGGTATGGTGATCGATGGCTCGGAAGAGGCCGACCGCCGTATACGCGGAATGCTGCTGTGGGATGTCAACAATGGCATAGCACGCCGTTCATGGGGACGAAATCCCGGGGCGATGGATGCGATACGGCGCGAGATGGAGCGCACACCCGGCTTGAGGGTGACATTGCCCAATCTTGCAGATGACAACGTGATTTCCTCGGCAATAGCCAGTAACTCTTGACAAACTGACAACTGAAACTATACACGATATGGACGACCATCATCATGAAATCCATTATATCTCGTCAGACCTGCTGACAATTGAGCGTGTCGGTGAGATACTCGAAAAAAGAAAAAGACTGGCTCTCAGCGAAGATGCCAAGCAACGCATTTCCCATTGCCGTGAGTTCCTTGACCGGAAGATGGAGACTGCGGAAGAGCCGATTTACGGCATCACAACCGGTTTTGGCTCGCTCTGTAACATCTCGATAGACACCCATCAACTCTCAGAGTTGCAGAAAAACCTTGTCATGAGCCACTCCTGTGGTATCGGAGAAGAAGTTTGCGAGGATGTGGTGAGGCTGATGTTGCTTTTGAAAGCTCAGTCGCTTAGTTATGGCAACTCCGGCGTACAGCTCGCCACCGTGCAGCGGCTGGTTGATTTCTACAATGAGGGCATACTTCCAGTTGTATATTCCCAAGGCTCGCTTGGGGCATCGGGCGACCTGGCTCCTTTGGCCCATCTTTCCCTCCCGCTCCTCGGTCTTGGAGAGGTTAGATACAAGGGGGAGAAACGGGCTGCTGCCGATGTCCTTGCGTTGATGGGCTGGGAACCGCTCACGTTGCAGTCAAAAGAGGGACTGGCGTTGCTCAACGGCACCCAGTTTATGAGCGCTCACGGTGTGTATGCCCTTGTGAAGTGTGCCCGTCTCCTGAAGCTCGCCGACAAAATCGGAGCAATGTCGCTCGAAGCGTTTGACGGCCGACCCGAGCCATTTGGCAAGGAGGTCAACGAGGTCAGGAACCATATGGGACAGATTCAGACAGCTGTCCGATTCCGAGAACTACTCGAAGGCAGCAGGCTTGCGACAAGAAAAAAAGCACATGTGCAGGACCCATACTCATTCAGATGTATCCCGCAGGTGCATGGCGCGGCCAAAGACACCTTCCGTTTCGTATGGGAAAGACTCCAGGAGGAAATCAACGCGCCGACCGATAATCCCACTATATTCCCTGATGAGGACCTGATAGTCTCTGCCGGTAATTTCCATGGCGAGCCGATAGCGTTGCCAATGGATTTCCTCGCCGTCGCGATGGCGGAAATCTCCAATATATCAGAGCGCCGTATATACAGGCTGATTTCCGGTGTGAGAGGGTTGCCTTCATTCCTGGTGGCTAAGCCTGGTCTCAACAGCGGATTCATGATACCTCAGTATGCTGCCGCCTCGATTGTCAGCCAGTCGAAAGGGCTATGCTGGCCCAACAGTGTGGACTCAATCCCGTCGTCGCAGGGCCAGGAAGACCATGTGTCGATGGGCGCGAACGCGGCGACCAAACTGTTGCGCGTGGTAGACAATACCGAGCGTGTGCTTGCAATCGAACTGTTCAATGCCGCGCAGGCCTTGGATTTCAGGGGTGTGGATGAAGCATCTCCGGTTCTGGCAGCCTGGCACAAGGAATATCGCCGGGTCGTGCCGTTCATCGAGAATGATTGCGTGATGCATCCATGGATTGAGGCATCTGTGGAATTCCTTCGTAATAATTGACAGATGGGTCGTATGATACATGCCAACCGTCTGCTGATAAAGAATATCGGGATGCTCGTGGGCGCGTATGAGCGTGCCCCGGGCGTGCTGAGCGGGCAGGATATGAGCCGGGTGCCGATGTTGCCGGATGCATGGGTGGCTGTGGACGGAGACAGGATAAAGGCCTATGGGCTAATGTCTGATGTCCCGGCGCAAGAGACATTCACCCAAGTCATTGACGCGTGTCATGGCTGGCTTTTCCCTTGTTTCTGTGACTCTCACACACATCTGGTGTATGCCGGAAGCCGTGAAGGTGAATTCCGTGACAAAATCGCGGGGTTGTCTTATGAGGAGATAGCGCGTAGAGGCGGCGGCATCCTTAATTCATCTGATTTGTTGAATCAGGCATCCGAGGATGAGTTGCTTGAGTCAGCCTCTGTACGGTTGAGGCAATGCGCCGCCGGAGGAACAGGTGGCATAGAGATCAAAAGCGGATATGGCCTGACAGTTGATGGTGAGCTGAAAATGCTGCGTGTCATCCGTAAGCTCCGCGAACGTTTCCCGATGCTTGAAATCAAGTCGACCTTTCTCGGGGCCCATGCGGTAGGACGTGAGTATGCAGGCCGTCAGTCGGCATATGTTGACATGCTTGTCAAAAAGATGCTTCCGGCAGTGGCTGCCGAAGGGCTGGCCGACTATGTCGATGTCTTCTGTGATGAAGGATTTTTCACTGTCGAGCAAACCGCACGCATTCTCAGCGAAGCCGCCCGGTTTGGCATGCGTGGCAAAATCCATGCCAATGAGCTTGCCGTGTCCGGAGGAGTGCAGGTCGGTGTGGCCCACAATGCCGTTTCAGTTGACCATCTTGAGCGCATCACCAATGCCGAAATTCAGACATTGGCCGGTTCTGACACGATTCCGACGATGCTGCCCGGCGCGTCGTTTTTCCTGGGCATCCCTTATGGCAAGGGGCGCCAGGTGATAGACGCAGGGTTGCCGCTCGCATTGGCGTCGGACTATAATCCAGGAAGTTCACCTTCCGGGTCAATGCGGTTCGTCGCGTCTCTCGGTTGCGTGAAGATGAAGCTGACCCCCGAGGAGTCTTTCAACGCTGTGACAGTGAATGGTGCCGCCGCGCTCGGAGTTTCTGATATGGGCGTGATTGCCCCGGGGTGCTACGCTTCAATGTTTTTGACCAGGCCACTCCCCTCTCTGGCCTATCTGCAGTATGCCTATACCGAACCGTTGATTACGCGCGTGATACTGAAAGGTGATTCATTGCTGTCGTAGCTATCCGTCTTAAAAAAGAAATCGCGTCAGACATCTTAAGCCTGGCGCGATTTCTTTTTTAATGGTTTTGTGTTTCAGGAGTTGTAGATATAATCGATGAGCATGTCAAGGTCTGCCTCCTGGCGTGATTTCACCGCAGCGAAGCGCTTTAAGCCCAATGATGACAGTTCCTTGTGGTAGTCGGGATTCAATACCCTGATTATTCTCATCTGCATTTCCTCGATGTCGTATGGGTTGAAATACAGCGCGCCGTCTCCGCAAATCTCGGCGACTGATGTAACCGGCGACGCAAGCACCGGCGCTCCGAATCTCATTGCTTCCAGAGGCGGATACCCGAATCCTTCATTCAGCGTAGGGTAAATGAAGCAATACGCATCGCGATACAGCGCTGCCAACTGGTCATCATCTACATATCCGGGGAATTCAAACTTGTCTGGATTTCTGAGACGATACCGGAACACCGACGCGTTCCTGACTCCGGTCACTACAGTTTTCGTGTCGGATATGATGCCGTCAGTGTAGAGCCTGTCGAGGGCGATAATGGCTCTCAGATTGTTCTTTTCCCAACGGTTGCCGCTGACAAGGAGGAAATATTTGTCGTGGCGTTTCTCCAGGGCTGGCACAACCGTCGCGGTGCATGGACTGTAGAACACATTGATGCGGTTTCGACGTTGTCGCGGAAAGAAGAGTTGTATGGAGGATTTCGATTGCTCAGAAACTGTGACGTATCTGACGGCATCGTTCTCAAAATACGCTTGTATTCCATTCCATTTGTGTTGTTTCCATTTTTTTGGAAACAGAGTGAACAGCAACTGCTTTACATTCCCCCTGAAGTTGGTCTTGTAACGGAAGGCGAATTTGTCGGCAGGCAATTCCAGGTCTCGCAGACCATGGATTGTGCTTACGATACGGCATCCGGTAAGCCGGGCCAGCTCTGGAAGCTGGAGTGGCGTGTAAAACACCTCTGCCCCGGTCTCGTTCACAAATTGCTGCATTGACTTGCCTGAGGCAAGGTCATGAAGCGGAATCTCTTTCTCCTGGCACAGCCTTTCAAGTTCCGGATTGAACCATTTGGATGAGTCATAAACCGCCTCAACCGGAAGATTGCGTTCGACGATGCGTTTGAACACGATTTCCCCATAAATGCCGCCGCCATGGCGTTTCACGGTGGCTGTCGGTTGGGTACGTTCGAGATTGAACAACAATTTAGTCATAGCCAGGGAGAGTATAAGATTATTGTGGCTGCAAGGGATTAGTTGCCTTGCAGCCACAATAGGGGTGGAAAATCAATAGTTTCTTGCGAAAATCACACGCTGGGCCGACGGTTTGCCTGTCACCATACACTTGCCCGGAGTCTTGTCTCCGTTGAGAGGTATGCAACGGATGGTCGCCTTTGTCTCGGCCTTGACTTTCTCTTCGGTCTCTGGAGTGCCGTCCCAATGGCAGAGCAGGAAGCCGCCTTTCTCAATCTCCTCCTTGAATTCTTCATAGGAGTTTACCTCGCGAGTCATCTCCTGGCGGTGTTTCAACGCCTTGTCGTAGATGTTCTGCTGAATATCCTCAAGAAGGTTCTGGATGAACTTTGCGATGCCTTCAAGAGGCTCGACCTGTTTCTCCAGGGTGTCGCGGCGCATCAGTTCCACTGTGCCGTTCTCAAGGTCGCGGGCACCGATCGCGAGACGAACAGGCACGCCCTTGAGTTCATAGTCGGCAAACTTGAAGCCGGGACGGCGGTTGTCTGCGTCATCATATTTTACCCTTATGCCGAGGGCGCGGAGTTCGTCGATTATGGGGGCCACAGCGGCGGTGATGGCATCACGCTGCTCATCGTTCTTGTAAATGGGAACGATTACCACATGTATCGGCGCGATGTGGGGAGGCAACACCAGACCATTGTCATCGGAATGAGCCATGATCATAGCACCCATCAGACGGGTGGAGACACCCCACGAGGTGGCCCATACATATTCAGGCTGGTTGTCACGGTTGACGAATGTCACATCGAATGCCTTGGCGAAATTCTGCCCCAGGAAGTGGCTTGTGCCAGACTGCAGGGCCTTTCCGTCCTGCATCATTGCTTCGATGGTGTATGTGTCAATCGCACCTGCAAAACGCTCATTGGCGCTCTTCACTCCGGTCACCACAGGGATTCCTAGATATTTTTCAGCGAATTCGCGGTAAACCTCAAGCATCTCTTTTGCCTTGGCTTCGGCTTCATCGCGGGTGGCATGGGCCGTGTGGCCTTCCTGCCAAAGAAATTCACTGGTGCGCAGGAACATGCGGGTACGCATCTCCCAGCGCATCACATTCGCCCACTGGTTGCAGAGAATCGGCAGGTCGCGATAGGAGTTGATCCAGTTGCGATAGGTGTTCCATATGATTGTCTCGGAAGTCGGACGTATTATAAGCTCCTCTTCGAGGCGTGCGTCTGGGTCGACGACGACACCAGTGCCGTTGGGGTCGTTTTTGAGACGGTAGTGGGTAACGACAGCGCATTCTTTTGCGAAGCCTTCGACATGCTCGGCCTCTTTGCAAAGGAATGATTTCGGGATGAGAAGAGGGAAATAAGCGTTCTGTACGCCGGTTGCCTTGAACATCTCGTCAAGGGTATGCTGCATGCGCTCCCAGATGGCATATCCGTATGGCTTGATGATCATACAGCCTCTGACAGGCGACTGCTCTGCCAGGTCAGCCTTGATTACCAAGTCATTGTACCATTGGGAATAGTTGTCGGCACGTTTTGTCAGGTCTTTAAGTTCTTTTGCCATTGCAAAAATTATGATTTCCGGTTGAATTATACCGCAAAGTTACGAAAAATTGGTTTATCTTCAAAGGGTTGCAATCCGATGTAATGTCGCGGATAGTCATCACTTCGACTTCTTCATCTCCTCTATAAGCCCTTTGTCGGGGACGATATAGATTTCAAGACGACGGTTCTCGGCGCGGTTGCCACGCGAATTGTTCTCTTTCAGCGGTTCGTTGGCTGCCATAGGATATCCTGTAAGTGAATCAGTCGCAGTGGCGTTGGAGTCGAAGTAATCATACAGGGACACGATTCTTTTCTCGGACAAAGAAGACAGGTATGAGTCTGAGCCTGAGTCATCTGTGTGGAGCGCCAGCACTATCTTGAATTTTCCCGGCACCTTGAAATAAGGTAGGAACGGCTTTAACAGAGACGCGGCTGATTTTGACAAAAGGGTGTCGTTTGGCTCAAACAGCCGGTCGGTCGGGATGGTGGCTATCACAATCTCCCCTTTCCTCATAGTCTCTACCTTGTAGCCTGCCTTGTGAAGCGCGAGAGCCTCACGCTTCATATACCCTTTCACATATGCGTTGAGTTTGGCCGGGACTTCCGGCACGGCGAGTGTCTGTTCGATGGTCATCTCCTCGGCCGGCAACTCCTGGTTCGCGCCGGAAGCCACATGCTCTTGCGCGCCGGTCACCTGCCATATGCCACTGGCCAAGACCAGGGTTGTCAGGATATTTCTGTAAATCCTCCTCATCGGGATAGCTTTTTAGTAGGACGTTTGAGATTTGACTCCTCAGTTTTGTGAATGCAGTTGTCAGAGGACAGAATCCTCGTAGTCGACTTCGGCACGTACCATGAGCGGCACATCCTCCGGAGCGATTGATGCTCCTTTGTCTTTACGCAACATTCTTGTGACGTAATCTATCATGTCCGGCTCGATGTCGTCATCAGTGTCATCATCGGCCGCGTCAACGTCGAGAAGACCGTTTTCTTCATAAAAGTCCCATATCATGTCGATGACGTTCAGCACCTCGTCTTCGGGATATGGCTTGCGGCCGGCCTCACGCAGTCTGTCGTTAATGAAGGCTACCGCTCTGAGTTCATCAAATTCCATAAACAGGTCGTTGTTAGTGTTGTCAAGTTGATTTGTCTTGTGAATCTGCGGGGCAGACTTGTCACTGGATGTCAATCAATCCTTCCGGCAGGTCCATCTCTATTGACCGGCTGTCGGTGTCGATTCCCGTCACGAACTCATCCGCTACAGGTATCAACAAATTCCTCCCGTCGGTGGTTTCGATTATGAAGAGATAGTTGGCCGTTGAGTCCTCTATCCCGCTGATTTTTCCCAGCAGCCCCATCCCTGAGATTCTGACATCAAATCCGATGAAGTCTTCGGCGTAAAATCCATCACCGGAATCGTCGGTGCTTTCCTCGGGGATGTCAGAGCGGAGGATGTAGACAGTCTTGTTGGTAAGCGTGGCTGCGTGGCGTTCATCAGAGATGCCGTCAATCGTCACCAGGTCTGTGTCCGCGCCTTTCGGGCGCACCGAGTTGATGAAGAACGGGACGAAGATACCATCCATCTCGACGACCACACATCTGCAGTCGTTGAAATCAATGATGTCATTGTCTCTCAGAATCGAGATTTCTCCATTGACACCATGGGGCTTGAGAAATTTGCCTGCCGGCTGGATGTCTGTCAGGGAAATCATTTCCGTTTTTTCTTTTTCTTTCCACTCTGAGGCTTGGGCATCTCCTTGAATTCGTGGAGCCGGTGTGTCTCCGGGTCAAGGCGCAGCTCCCCCTTTGAATACATCGCAAGGTCGGCAAAAATCTTTCGGTCGTCGACTCCGTCAGGACTCAAAGCGAGCATTTGTTTCTTCATATGGTTTGCCAGGAGCATCACTATCGCGTCACGCTCCTCACCCGGCTCCATGGCCGCGGCCTTGACAATCATTTGTTCGGTGATTTTGCCGTAATGGCGTTGCCGTATGCGGGCCTGGTCGTATGGCACCTTTTCAGGCAATGTCGCCAGGTCGTCGGGCTTGACCACATCCTCGGGATAATCGATGTCGAGCTTGAAGTCAGACATTATGGCCAGGTGATCCCATACCTTGTGGGCGTTTTCCGGGAGTTTCAGCTCAGGGAAGAGCTGTTCCATAGCGCGTATGATGGATCTGGCGCAAAGGTTGCGCTCCTCCCGGTCCTCGATGGTCAGACAATGGTCGACCATCTGCTGGAGGTTACGGCCATATTCGGGCATCGCGAGCCTTTTCAGCCTTGTGTTGTATGTCAGCATATGCAGTTGTTCGTTTTCTTGAGGAGAGGGAATGTGTGAGTGGATAACGGGTATTTGCCAGCGTTACTTCGTCAGCGGGGAATATTCCTTGGAATAACGGAGCATCTGAGGCATGTACTCTTCGTCATAGACAACTTTGACATCGGTGATCTTCTCTTCGTCAGATGTAGGATTGCCGTTGGCGTCCACGGTCACGTACACAGGATTCACGAATCCTTTGTAGGGAGCGATGTCAAGTGAGGCATAGCGGTCAAGCACCTCCTGGTGGAGTTTCTGGTCTACCTTGACGGCGTATTTTTCCACAAGAGCCTCTCCGGCGGCATAATCGCCTTCGCTCTTTATGCGCTGGATTTCATTGAGCAGCTGACCGAAGAGGTCGCGGAGTTTTGCATAATCGTTGATTCTCACGAAAGTCTTGCCATCTTTGACGACATATTCCACCACATTGTCTTTCTTGCCGTGTTCAAACGCCCATTCGGCAATCAGCTTGCGGTTGCGCATATGTGCCTCCTCTACATCCTTGCCCGGCTCGATGCGCATCAGCTGGGTCATAAGGCCGTTGAGCATGTACTTGTAATATTCGGCCTTGTATGCGTCGGGATTGTCAAGCAGGCCAAGTTCAAGCAGCTTTGGGTCGGCCAGATAATAAAGGGCGAAGAGGTCGGCGCGGGTCTCCTCCAGTGTCGAACCGTGGGCTTTCAGCGCGTCGGGATCCACACCGGGGAGCAGGCGGCCTGACGCATGGCCGAGGCATTCATGGAGGTCAGTGTGGAGGTTGTCGGTGATGAAGAGGTATTTGTCAAGGAGCTCGCGTGTGGGCTGGTCGATGACAAACTCCTCGTTGAAACCATTACCGTGTGACGCGTCATCATATGCACGGGTGATGTTCTCGATGGTCACTGATTTCGAACCATGGGCCGCACGAATCCAGTTGGCGTTAGGCAGGTTTATGCCGATGGGAGTGGCGGGATAGGCATCGCCGGCGAGGATGGCAGCGTTGATGACTTTCGCGCTTACGCCTTTCACTTCCGGTTTGCGGAAGCGGGGATCGACAGGCGAGTTGTCTTCAAACCACTGTGCATTCGCAGCAAGCGTTTTGGTGCGGGCCGAGGCTTTCTCGTCGCGGAAATTGACGATGGACTCCCATGAGCCGGTCATTCCTAGGGGATCGCCATAGCTTTCGATGAATCCGTTGATGAAGTCAACCTGTGATTCAGTGTCCTCTGTCCAGAGAATCGAATAAGAATCGAAGAGTTTGAGGTCGCCGGTGCGGTAGAACTTGATGAGCTCGTCAATTACGGCAGCCTGCTTGGGAGACTCGGCGTATTTCTTGGCCTTTTCAAGGTTGTCTATGATTCGGGCGATTGCATCGCTATAATATCCGCCAAGCATGTATGCCTCCTCCTTGATGTCTCCGGCAGGGGTCTTTACCAGGCGCGAGTTCAGTCCATACGAAATCGGTGTCAGGTCAGTGGTGTCCTTGAGTGCAGCGTAATATCCCTCTACTTCCGGCTGGGAGATATTGTCATACAGGTTGCAGGCTGATGTGAGTATGAGGTCTTCCCCTGCGGCCTGGTTTACCCTCTTGGGCATAAATGTTGGGTCGAAAATCAAGCTGAGGATGGGGCGCAGTTCTTCAGGTGACCGCTTGTAGATGCCTTTGTCGGCAAGGACGCGCAACTGCTCGCCAAGCCAGTCAGAGGAGAACCCGGGAGTGAACTTGTCCATCGAGTAGTGATGATAGGCTCCGTTGCCGAATTCCACCTGTTTCAGATAGGTCTCGAAGGCCTTGAAGTCTTTTGACTCGCGGTCTCCTTCGTAGTTGGTGTAGACGGTTTCAAGCATCTGGCGAAGGGGAAGGTTGTATTTGCCATTCTGGTCCCAGATGATGTCACGTCCCTGGAGGGCGGCTTCTGTCAGGAAGTAAATGAGTTTTTTCTGATTTAGGGACAAGTCCTGGAAACCTGGCACGACGTAACGGAGTACCTCGATGTCTGCGAAGCGGTCAACGACTGTTCCGGAGGGATTATTGGGGTCGAGAGTGTTTGCCATTGTCGGGAAAATGGAGGCCATTACGGTGGCGATGGCCAATGACTTATTAAATTTCATATGTGGCTTGTTTCTGGGTTTGTAGTCAATGGGGTGATTATTCTACATACAGGACGAGCCCTTTAAGGTACTCCCCTTCTGGATGGTAGATGTTGACCGGATGATCGGCCGGTTGTGTCAGCTGGTGCAGGATGCGGATTTTCCTTCCGCTCTGTGCCGCCGCAGAGAACACCGCGAGCCGGAATTGCTCGCGGCTGACAGCCTGCGAGCAAGAGAATGTAAACAGGATGCTGCCTTTGGCAAGTTTCTCCATTGCCTTGAAGTTGAGTTTCTGGTAACCCCTCAAGGCGTTACGCAGCGCACTCCTGTGTTTGGCGAAAGCCGGAGGGTCAAGCACGACAAGGTCGTAGTCCCCATCTCCCATTTTGTCGAGAAACTTGAAGGCATCCTCCGCGAAAGATTTGTGTCGGGTGTCTCCGGGGAAATTCAGGCTTATGTTGGCGTCGGTCAATGTTATGGCTTTCTCTGAGGAGTCAACAGAATGGACCAGCCGGGCATCACCCCTCATCGCATACACAGAGAAGCCGCCTGTGTAGCAGAACATGTTCAAGACCTTGCGCCCCCGGGAATAATGCTCGAGCAGCGACCGGTTGTCGCGCTGGTCAACAAAGAAGCCTGTCTTCTGTCCGCGCAGCCAGTCGATGTTGAACCTGAGTCCGTTTTCAATGGCCTCGCTTCCTGAAAATTCTCCGATGAGATAGTCGTTCTGCGGGTCAAGCCGGGCTTTGAAAGGCAATGTGGTCTCAGATTTGTAATAGACATTTGAGACCCCAAGGCCCTCAAGGCCCACAAGCTCGCGGGCTATGATGTCACGGCAATAATGCATTCCCGGGGAGTGGGCCTGCACGACAGCGGTAGGGCCGTATATGTCAATCACCAGCCCGGGCAGAAAGTCTCCCTCGCCATGCACAAGTCTGAAAGCGTTGTTGTCGGGGCGTTTCAGGCCCAGGGCTTCCCTGACAGCGAATGCTTCCTTGAGCCTTTCGGCAAAGAATGAAGCGTCGATTTCACGTTGCGAGAAGTCGAGAATCCTGACGGCGATTGATCCGATCTGGAAATGACCGGTGCCGATGAAGCGGCCTGTCGAACTTTCCACGCCGACCACTTCACCCTCTTCGAGTCCGTCAGGCAACGGTTCGGCCAATGCGCCGGAGAACACCCATGGATGGAAACGGTCGAGCGATTCTTCTTTCCCTTTTTTTAATCGGAGTATCTTCATTGGGGTTTCTTTATTTTATCAGGAACCTGTAGATGTCGTTGAAATTTGCATATATAAGCAGGGCGATGAGGAACAGCATTCCTGCCATCTGGGCTTTTTCGAGGAATTTCTCGGATGGTTTGCGGCGAGTGATGACCTCCCACAGCAGAAATGCGACATGGCCGCCATCGAGAGCCGGTATAGGGAGCAGGTTCATGAACGCCAGGATTATGGACAGGAATGCCGTCATCTCCCAGAAAGTGCGCCACTCCCATTTCGGCGGGAACATGTTGCCGATTGCTCCGAAGCCGCCTATCGACTGTGCGCCTGTCTTTGAGAAGATATGCTTGAGCGAGCCTACATATGTGACAAGCATGTCAGTGCCGTTGGTCACGCCGACTGGGATGGATTGCAGAAAGCCATAACGGGTGGTGTCACACACGAAGACTTCAAGTGGCTTTTTGAGTTCAAACCCGAGTTTGCCGTCGGAGGTCGGAGTCACCGCCACATTGATAGTGTCGTTTCCACGCAGCAATGTCACTGTGGTCTGGCGGCCACCATTGAGATACAGGGCTTGGGAAAGCTCGCCGAATGAGGGGGTGAGAGAATCCCCCACGGCGATTATGCGGTCGTCAGTCAGGAATCCCCCATGTGCGGCCGGCTCGCCGGGAATCACATTCTTTACGAAAACCGGTATGCGGTATCCCATGAATCCCTGTTCGGGGTCGAGCTTCTCGATTGCGTTTTCCGGAAGCTGGATGTCGACTGTGTCGCGGTGGTCGCGCAAGACGGTGACTGTTTTGGATTCAAGTAACTTGAAGAGGTGGCCACGGTCGTTCTGGTCGATTTTATTGCCGTCGGCAGCAAGCAGTATGTCACCTTTGCGGAACCCCATCTCCACGGCTGCCGGGGCGAAATCCATCCCCTCATAAGCGTTTTCATAAGGGATGGTCTTTTCTCCCCAATACCATGCGATTCCGGCATAGATTATTATCGCAAGTATGAAATTGTTAAGCACGCCGCCTGTCATCACAAGGAGCCTCTGCCATGCCGGCTTCACCCTGAATTCGTCAGGTTTCGCGGGCTGGGCCATCTGCTCCTTGTCCATGGACTCGTCAATCATGCCGGCGATTTTGACGTAGCCGCCAAGGGGCAGCCAGCCGATGCCATATTCTGTGTCGCTGTTCTTGGGCTTCCATTTGGCGAGCGAGAACCAAGGATTGAAGAAGAGGTAGAACTTCTCCACTCTGATTTTGAATATTCTGGCCCACAGGAAGTGTCCGAACTCGTGTATGACCACGAGCAGCGAAAGGGCGGCTATGAGTTGCAGGGCTTTTATGAGAAATGATTCCATTGTTATGCGAATGTGGGAAAGGATAGTGTGTTAAAAATGTAGCGGTTTGCCGTGTTTTATAAACTCGGCGGTTTTGGCCCGGGAGACACGGTTGCATTCCACGTAGTCTTCATATGACGGGGCTGCGACATTGCTCCCGAGAGTGTCGACAGCTGTCATTATCAGCGGGAATATGTCAGTGAACCTTATCTTGTCTTGTAGAAATGCAGATACCGCGATTTCGTTGGCGGCATTGATGACACAAGGCACAAGGCCGCCTCTCTCCAATGCGATATGGGCCAATGTGATTCCGGGGAAACGGCTTGCGTCGGGTTGCTCGAAAGTGAGTGTCGACAATGTGCGGAAATCAAGCCCCTGGCAGGCTGTCGCCGGCCGTGTGGCTCCGGCCAGCGCGTATCGTATGGGGCCGCGCATGTCTGGCAGTCCCAGCTGTGCTTTTATTGAGCCGTCCACAAACTCGACCATTGAATGCACTATGGACTGGGGATGGACGATGGCCTCGATTTTTTCCGGTGATATGCCGAAAAGCCATCGTGCTTCGATTATCTCAAAGGCCTTGTTGACCATCGTCGCGGAGTCGATGGTTATTTTTGCTCCCATGGACCAGTTGGGGTGTCGCAGCGCGTCTGCGCTCGTGGCAGCCGCGATTTTTTCGTGTGGCCATGTGCGGAACGGGCCGCCGGAAGCTGTGATTATGAGCTTCTTCACGGATTCCGGGGCTTCACCGACAAGACACTGGTATATCGCCGAGTGTTCAGAGTCGACCGGTATGACTTTTGACCGGCTTGACGCGAGTCTGCGCGTCACAAGGTCGCCGGCGACCACAAGGGTCTCTTTGTTGGCCAATGCGATATCTTTGCCAGCGTCTATGGCCGACAATGTGGGGGCCAGACCGCTGTAACCCACAGTGGCAGTCACCACTATGTCTACCTCTTCGAGTGTCATGGCCTCTTTGACCGCCTGGTCTCCGGATGCGACAGTTATGCCGGAGCCTTCCAAAAGGGTCCGTAACCGAGGCTCAAGAGAGGTGTCGGCAATGACAGCCATTTTGGGCTTCCATCTCAAGGCCTGCATCGCAAGTTCATCCACCTTGCGACCGGCCACCAGCACAACCGGCCGAAGCCGGTCGGGATATTCGCCACAGACTTCAAGCGTCTGTCGCCCTATTGAGCCCGTTGAGCCGAGGACGGCTATGTTTTTTATGTCGGATGTGGTTTTTTCCATAAAATCAAGATGGAACGGGGCAACCCATTCCATCTTGCAAAGGTAGATATTTTTTTTGAGTTTTACAAACTGATGTTTTTTTGTCAGAAAGTCATTCAGAAGCCCTCAGAGACCAAATCTGAACCCCACTTGCAACAAGCCCTGGGCCCCGAAGCCCAGCTCTCCATACAGGCTGGCATTCCTGCCTATCTGCGCCTCAACCCCAAGCGGGGAAATCTGATATGCGAAATAAGCCTTGTTGTAAGAGTCGTGATGTTTCGGCATCATATGTGAGATTTCCGCGCCAAGTCCGAGATGGCCGTATAGCTTTACTATCCGGTTGTTCCAATACTGGTAACGGCCGTTGAGCATCACGACATTGTAGAGGATTGAAGAGTGGTGGGGGCCTCCCTTTGTTGTCGTGCTGGAGATCGAGTAACTTGGGCCTAACCAGAATTTGGGGGCCACATTGAAGTTCACGCCGATGGTCACAGCGCCCCAGGCGTTGTTGACATGGTCCCAGTCGTCGTGCATGTCTGTGGCATCCATCTGGGTGTAGCCGCCGTAGCCAAAGTAGAGTTCTGCCCTTTGGGCCTGTGAGGCGAATGCGGTCGCGATGACGGCGACAAGCACTAAAAGATACTTTTTCATTTTCTTTAAAACATTAATGATAAAATTCGGTCGAGATTTATGAATCTGTTTTAGGTTCTTTCAAACATCTACACGAATTTTAAACAACGTGCTGTCTGAAATGGTTCGGGATAGGAGCCGCTTTGACTGACGGCATATTTTGCTGTCAAATTTAAAACGATGTATGCCAGGGATGTATGTTGCCGGGTGAAGTTGATGCTATGTCTATCAGACGTTGGTTGGACGAACCCCTGAAAAGCAGGGACGAGTCTTTTGCCGACTCTATGTATGGGCCGTCGACAAGCACTTCGATGTTTTCGAGCAAGCTCCATGCCTCCGGGATGGATATTGCTTCCTCATATCTGAAACCAGTGTAGCACCAGATAGTGTAACCCTTTTCCCGCAGGGCCTTGGCCAGCGGAATCAGGGCCGGAAGCTGATAGAGCGGGTCTCCTCCTGAAAAGGTGACATTGAATCCGTGTCGGTCGACCTCCTCCACGATTTCGTTGATGCTCATTTCATTCCCGGCAGTGAAATCCCATGACTGCGGGTTGTGGCAACCAGGACACCTGTGGGCGCAGCCGGCGAAATATATGGAGGTGCGCAACCCCGGACCATCTACTGATGTCCCGGGGATTATGTCAAGCACTCTCAATGTTGGGCTATTACAGGCTCGGCTTGTCGCAGTCATTTGTGGATCACGCGGTCTTTGAGTTCGGCGAGTTTCGCGGAGTTCCATCTGTCGGTGGTGCCAACGAGATAGCCGGTTATTCGCTGTAGCTTGTCTATGTCGTGGCTTCCACAATTAGGACAACACTCCAGGTTCTCTGACGCGTCTTCATAGCCGCATTCCATACAGCGGTTGCGGTTGTGGTTGACAGAGCAGTATCCTATGTTGTTCTTGTCCATCAGGTCCACGATGTCGGCTATGGCCTGCGGGTTGTGGGTGGCGTCGCCGTCGATTTCCACATAGAAAATGTGTCCGCCGCGCGTCAGCTCGTGGTAAGGACCTTCGATTTTTGCCTTGTGCCGGGGAGAGCATTTGTAGTAGACCGGCACATGGTTGGAGTTGGTGTAGTAGATTTTGTCGGTGATGCCGGGGAGTATTCCGAAGCTCTTGCGGTCTTTGGATGTGAACTTTCCAGACAGCCCCTCTGCCGGAGTGGCGAGGATTGAGAAGTTGTGGCCATAAACCTCAGAGAACTCATTTGCGCGCGAACGCATGTGGGAGATGATGCGCAGGCCGAGTTTCTGCGAGTCATCCGACTCGCCGTGATGTTTGCCTGTGAGTGCCACGAGGCATTCGGCGAGGCCAATGAATCCGATTCCGAGTGTCCCTTGGTTGATCACCGGCTCAATGGTGTCGGTGCGGCCAAGCTTTTCAGAACCGTTCCAAAGGCGGGTCATCAACAACGGGAACTGCTTGGCGAGGGCTGTCTTCTGGAAGTCAAACCGGTCGTTCAGCTGGCGGGCGGTGATTTCCATCACATCGTCGAGCTTCTTGAAGAAGCGCTCGATGCGTTCCTCCTCATCGCGTATAGACATGCATTCTATGGCGATTCTGACGATGTTGATTGTGGAGAAGCTGATGTTACCTCGCCCAATCGATGTCTTTTCGCCGTATCGGTTCTCAAACACGCGTGTGCGGCATCCCATGGTGGCCACCTCATACAAATAACGTTCGGGGTCTGAGGCGTCCCATTTCTCGTGGTGGTTGAATGTGGCGTCGAGGTTGACGAAGTTGGGGAAAAAGCGTCGGGCTGTGACCTTGCAGGCCTCATGGTAGAGGTCGTAGTTGGGGTCACCCTCCTCATAGTTCACGCCGCGTTTCTTTTTCCAAATCTGTATAGGGAAAATGGCAGTGGCTCCATTGCCAACGCCTTCGTATGTGGATTGCAGCAACTCCCGGATCACACAACGGCCCTCGGCAGACGTGTCGGTGCCGTAGTTGATTGAGGAGAAAACCACCTGGTTGCCTCCGCGGGAGTGGATGGTGTTCATGTTGTGGATGAAAGCCTCCATGGCCTGGTGAACGCGGCTGACAGTGCAATTCATAGCGTGCTGCATGGCGCGATTCTTCCCTTTCAGCCCATCGAGCGGACGCTTGATGTAATCCTTGACAGGGGCTTCATATATGTCAGACAGGTCTTCGCCGGTTATCGCTTCAGCTTTTTTCAGTTCCTCTATGTAAGAAAATCTCACGAATGGCGCGAGGTAGAAGTCAAAGGCTGGAATTGCCTGGCCGCCGTGCATCTCGTTCTGGGCAGTCTCAAGTGAGATACAGGCGATCACGCTTGCAGTCTCGATTCGTTTGGCGGGCCTTGACTCGCCATGCCCGGCAATGAACCCGTGCTGAAGGATGTTGTTCAGCGGGTGTTGCACGCAGGTAAGGGATTTTGTGGGGTAATAGTCTTTGTCGTGGATGTGGAGGTATCCGTCTTTCACGGCCTGCCGGGCTTCGGGCGTGAGCAGGTAGTCGTCGACAAACGGCTTGGTGGTCTCCGACGCGAACTTCATCATCATTCCCGCTGGCGAGTCGGTGTTCATATTGGCGTTCTCGCGGGTGATGTCGTTGTTTTTGGCCTCGATGATTTCCAGGAATATGTCGCGGGTCTTGGCCCTGCGGGCTATACTGCGCTGGTCACGGTAGGCGATATATCTCTTGGCCACCTCCTTTCGGGGGGACTTCATGAGTTCCAGCTCCACGCGGTCCTGAATCTCCTCCACTGTCATCTGTTCCTTGCCGGAAACTCCGATGCGGTCGGCGATTTTGTGGATTAGCGACTCGTCTTCGCCGAGCGGAGTCTGGAGCATGGCCTTGCGTATGGCGGCTTTGATTTTTTCTTCGTTATATCCGACAACGCGGCCATCGCGTTTGAGTACGGTCTGTATCATTTTTATTGGGGTTTTCCGGTAAGAAATTGTATGTTAACAGATAAGCTGATGATGCCTGGCGGGAGGCAATCAAACCATCAGCAAAGTTAATCAGAAATTGACAAACAGGCAATACTTTTGACGAATAAAAATGATAAAAGTTTTCTGTTTTGGAAAACTTTTTTAGGGATAGGCAAAATGTATCTGATTGAAATATAGATGTTTGTGATTTATTTTGGAGAACTTTTGAAAACTGACATATGCGTTGGTCGGCAGATTCGACGGCGGACTAATAAAATGACAATGCCGGTTCTCGTTATGAGTGACCGGCATATCACATATGATTTTATATGATTGATACAGCGCTTTTACCTTAATGCAGGTTGGCTTTGCAAACCTCTGTTATCTTGTAGAGGTATCTGAGTGATTCAAGGAAGAAATTGGAGTTAACGCCATTTTTTTCATATGCCTTGCGATGTTCGGCATAAATACGGCGGTGGGACTTGAAACCAGAGGATGACGCGCCCCCGGTGCGCATCGTGACGAAATCCATCGGAATGTAGTGGGTCTTTATCCGATGGATATAAATCATCCGCAACAGCTGCTCGAAGTCGGCGGCGATTTTGAAAGATATGTCGAACAAGCCATACTCCTTGTATATGCCACGTCGGCAATAAAACGATGGATGGGCCGGCATGAATCCCATCCTCATCCTATCGCGGGTGAAGGCCCTGGAGCTGTAATATCTTACTGATTTGCCCAGCCTGTCTGGGTTGACATAGTGGACATCGCCATAGACCGCATCGATTTCGTTTCCTTTGCCATGAAACGCTGACGCGATTTTTTCAAGGACGGTAGGAGCGGTGAAGAAGTCGTCTGAGTTCAGCAGCCCTACGATGTCTCCAGAGGCGAGGGTGATGCCCTTGTTCATAGCGTCATATATGCCGTTGTCAGGCTCGGAGACCCATTTCAGCTCAAGCCCGCGGCTGCGGTATTTGTCGGCGTATTTCCTGACGGTCTCCATTGTGGAGTCGTCGCTGTTGCCATCGACTATTATATGCTCTACATTGCCGTATGTCTGGTCAAGCACGCTGCGGAGGGTGTCTTCAATGGTGGCCCCTGAATTCCAAGTGGCTGTGATCACAGAAATCTTCACAGGATTTTTCTTGAAAGAGTCTTCAGTCGTTTTCATATGAGGATTTGATGTTATGCTTTTTTCGGTTGCATGTCGTAGCCCAGACCGCTGATGTCGCAAGCCAGAAAACCGGGAAGATGATGGAGCCGGCAAACATGAGCCAGCCTTCGGTGAAGGCGTTGATGACGAGAAACAGCAGAATGGCCAGGCAGATGGGAAACCGCCCGTCGTCACGGATGCGATAAAGCATCCTGGCAAGGCTGCTTGAAAACCACAGGAAACAACCGAGGCCGACCAGCCCCCCGTAGCTCATCAGGGCGAGCCAGGATGAGCCAGGCTCGATTTCTGTGAGACTGCCTTTGTTTCTTTCCGACGGGAACTCATTGGCATATCCGATACCAGTGAGTGGAGATGAGGCAAACTCCTCGATGCGGTCATGCCATAGTCGCTCCCGCGAATAGAACAGTGAGCCATGGCTCTCCCCTATCATGTTTTTATGCCGGATGACAGACAAGGCATATGGAGACGACGCAATCAGAAGGATTGTGCCAGACAGGGCCATTGCTATCGCCAGCCGGCTATGCAGCATTTGTGCCAGAACGTGGCGTTTGATAATCAGAAGAGAGGCGAGCGACAGGAAAAGACCGACGGATGCAATCCGCGAACCTCCGGCCACACACATTATTATCCCAGTAAAGAGTATGAGGCCATTAAGAAATGGCTTGATTTTGCATTTACCTTCCAGCAGCAGGAATGCCGACGTTATGGCGATTATGGCCGAAACCGGAGACAACACCATTCCCACCTTGAATATCCCACAGAATCCGTAATTATGGATTCCGGATTTCCATATGCCATCCTCTCCAAACCGTATGAAGCTGGCAAGCCAGACAAGAAATGAGAGGAAAACCATAGCAGACAAGACATAATAGGTTATTGCGGAGATTCTTAGACGGGTCTTCGCAAGGCTGTCTGAGGTCAACAACGGGGAAAAACATAGCATCCCTATCAGGAATGCCAGGAATCGCTGTGTTCTCAGCCAAGGCTCCGGAGCGGGATGCAACAACAGGCTTAGTCCGTAGATGGCGACAAAGCACGCGAGAGATTTGTTAAGGAAAGTACGCCGTGGATGTGATGTCAAGAAAACCGCCAGGGACAGTAATGAGACGAACGAGAGCGGTATCGCGACACCGACGGCATGGCGAAGACACATAAGTATGACGAGTGCCAGGCAAAAGACGCGGTTCGCTCTGTCGTTTGTGAGGAGGCTATTGATGGATGACATCATTTCTTGTTGCGCAACAGATCGACGACAAGTTCACATGTGCCTGTCAGGAAAACCACCGACAGGCCGATGTATGACAGCAAACCTACGAGTATGCCCACCAGAACCCGCAGCCACTCTCCCACCAGTATCGACTGTACTCCATACACCACTATCCCGGTGATGGCAGCGTTGGCGAGCGATGGCAGTATCGCCTTGACCTGGCTCATGATGCCAAGGCCGATTTTTGAGCCGGCGAAATGGGCGTTGACCGCGAAGCTTATCACGGAATTGGCGAAAAGGCCGCAACAGACCGCCGACAGTCCGAACGGCAACATGGCGGCCAGCAGCACAAGGCCGCAGACCACGTTGAAAGTCTGCAGGCGCAGGTAGGTGGAGCCATGGCCTTTGATCTCAAGAATCATGTAGTTTATCGAATTCAGCGGGAAAAACATGAATGAGAAGCAGAGGAGTCTCAGCAGGTGTGCGGTGTAGAGCCATTGCTGGCCGATGAGGGCCAGCGTCAATGGTTCGGCGATGGCAGCCAGACCGATCATAAGCGGTGATATGAAGAATGTGGCGAGCCGGAGATAATTCCTCACCCCGTTCTGGAGACGTTGCAGGTCTTTCTGGAAATTGCAGAACAACGGATATGTGGCGCGTTGTACCACACGAGACAGGTTTTCCGATGAGATGCTTCCAAGCTGCCTGGCATTGCTGTAACATCCAAGGGCATAAGCCGAGAAGACCTTGCCGATGGCAAGGGTGCAGAGGCTTTGGTAGATGCTGTCAAGCACATTGCAGGCAAGCAATTTTGAGCCGAATCCAAACAGGTTGCGGAACGACCGGGTGGAGAAACGCATTCTCGGGCGCCAGTCGGTGACTATCCACAGAGTGATGGCCGTGGCCACCTGGTTGGTTATCTGGAGCCCCACGATAGACCACGCCCCGCAACCGTTGTAGGCCATCAACAGCCCAGTGATGCCGGAAACCAAGGCACCCACCAATGTGGATTTCGCCTGAGTCTTGAAGTCAAGACAGGATGTCAGTATGGCCCGGTGGACCACCAGTGTGGACTGTATTATGATGCAGAGCGCGAGAACACGCAGCAGGCAAGTCAGCTCCGGCTCTTCATAAAACCTGGCAATGACCGGAGCCATGAGAAACAAAACAAGGTATGATCCGATGCCGATGGCTACATTGACAAAGAACGCAGTGGAACAATCATCCTCAGTGTGGTCGAGCTTGCGGATTATGGCCTGCGACAGTCCCCCTTCGGCTATGAGCTGTGCGATGACAATGAAAAAGGCAAGCATACTGACCAGACCGTAATCGGTCGGCATCAGTATTCTCGCCATCAACACAAAGACCACAAACTGGATGCCCTGCACGGAGAAACGTTCAAACGCGCTCCATGAGATTCCGTTTATGATGCCTTTTCCTGAAATATGATCATACATTATGTTGTGATGTCTCGATGGTACTGCCCGGATTTTGACGCTATCTCACGGATTTCGCCGCTGCCGGAATCCCCTGGTAGATTTTCCCGGCTTCAAGATTGGCGGTCGCCATCGATCCGACAGTCAGAATCGCATCCCGACCCACTGTTACACCGGGACACACCACGCTTTTCGCGCCTACCCAGGCTCCGTCTTCCACGGTTATCGGTTTCACCATCAGGTCGAAAGTCGGCATACGGAAATTGTGGTTGCCGCAAAGGAGCATTGCCCCTTGGCTCACGCAACAGTTGGAGCCGATTGAGACAGACGTGAGGTTGTCAATCCAGACATCCTCTCCTATCCAGGAGTAATCACCGATTTTGAGATGCCAGGGATATTTGACATTCACGCCAGGCTTGATTACTACTCCCCTGCCGATTTTTGCCCCGAAGAGTCTCAAGGCGTTCACTCGTATGGCAGATATTGGGTTGAGATGGTTTTTGATTACTAATGCGTTGACAAAATACCAGAGCAACCGCTTTAGGCTGTTGCCTCCAGGGTTGTACCAGGAATTGTCATATTTGCTGAGGTCGGTCATTTGCGGTCGTGTGGTAATATTGGTAATCCGAAGATGTCAGGATAGGTGGACAAAATCAGGTTTCTCCCCTTTCCTGAGCAACCAGGAATATAATTGAAGCATTTTGGCCGCGACTTTTGAGGCCTCATATTTTTCAAGGACAAGTTCCCGGCCTCTCATTCCCATCGCAAGCAGTTCGGCCGGGGATTTTTCGGCAATCTCATCAATGACCCGGGCAACGGATTCAGGGGAATTGTCGCGCCACCAGCCACAATTGTGGTCTTCCAACTCCTTCCATGGTGTGCCGAGGCTGGCCATTACCGGAGTGCCGACCAGCAATGCCTCCGGCACAATCATACCGAAGTTTTCCATATCACTCGTGACGAACAAAGCAGACAACTGTGACAGTTTTCTGAATTTCTCTTCCCCGTTGACAAATCCGGCAAACTCCACCTGTTTCTCCAGCCCGAGCCGTTTGACTTCACGATGCAGAAACTCTTCATACGCCTTGTCTCCTGACCCCATCACCACAAGTCTGACATCAGCGCGATGCGTGGCCTCCGCCATTCCATGTATTATGGCCTCTATTCTTTTGATGGGGTGCAACCTGCCAAGGAATCCGATCTTGGTGACTGCCTTAGAGTCATTGCATATATCGCGTTCACGTGAAGAAAAAATCTCGTCAATGAACGGCGGCACATTGACAGGATTGCCGATTATTGCAACTGGACCTTTGTATCCGAAATCGCGGATATGGTTATATTCGACCTCGCATGTGGCATGCATACAGGATGCAAGCCGAATGTCGCGGTCGAACCAAAGCTTTAACATCGGCCATTTTTTCCAATAGCTGATTTTCAAAGCCGTGGGATATAGCATTCCATGGGGTGTTATCACATATGGCCTGCTATGCTTGCGGGCATATGAGCATGTCGCGTGGTCGATATGTTGCCAGAGGCCGTTGACATGGTATATGTCATAACCGGCCGCGTCCAGCTCCCTGGTCACTGTCCGGGAATAGTTGAAAGGACCGATGCCGTCATTGACGCACTTGCGAGTCCAGGCGGTGCCATCGCCCAGAAACCTGTCGCTATGGTCTCTAAGTCCGGGTGTGAGCAACTCGACCACATCCTTGCCGTTTTGCATCGCCGCCAGCAAATCGCGTGTGCAGGAGGCGATGCCTCCAAACTTGGCTCCAAAGCCCTCAATGGTATGAAGTATTCTCATAAACAACTGTCAGATTGCCTCCACTCGGGAGTACTTACCCTCGATGAATTTCCTTAGGTAGACCGCAGCCACCAATACGATAATCATGATGAGATACCGTAAGATAGGCATATGGGGAATAAACAAAGCTGCCGTCAGGATGCTCACCTGCGACAGGGCCATTATTTCATATGTGTTGCGTCCGATGTGAGTCAGCAGGGCTTTCGGCAGTTCCAAACGACAGGCAAGATTGGCCAAACTGACACATACGGATATTCCACCGATTATGCCTGCGATGATAGGAATCGTCGGAGATATGTCGTTGCAGGCCATATCCAGACGGAAATAATGAGAGATGAACAGCGATGCCACCAATCCTGCAACCATCACAATCAGCCAGCCTGTAAAGGTCTGGCGGCTGATGAAACCGCGGATTCCATGTCTGAAATATCTTGTGAAAAGCATTATAGCGGCTCCGAAAGGCACCGAAGAGAGTGCCCACGGCAGAATGATGTTGAACTCGCTCAATAACGAACCGGCGAGAAGAAGCAACAGGCCCGCGTTGAACACGAATCGTCTGGGAGTCATCTTGCACACAAGCAAAGACAGGAAGAACACCGGCACGAACCACAGGGCTATCCCACCCCAGCCTTCCCGCAATACCTCTGACGCGTATTCCGAGAAAGACATGCCTTGGGAGAGCGGAAGAAGAATGAGGTTGATGGCGGAGTATATAATGAAAGGAATAAGGAAGATTTTGGATTTTCTCAGGATGAATTGCCGCGGCGTGTCCTTGTCCCAGTTGGTGAACAAGGCCGAAATGAAAAAGAAAAAAGGCATATGGAAAGAGAATATCCATCTCCCTGCCACCGGTGGCAGGGAGGAATGGCCTACGACCATAAGGCATATTGCTATCCCTTTTGACACATCGACCCAGCTGTGCTTTGTCGTGTTCTCCTTATAACTCCTCATGATCAGCCTTCAATCAAATCAAGGTAAGCCTCGACCTGGCGCTTGTCTTTTTCAATCCAGTCTATGGCTTTGACATTTCCGAGGAATTTGTCATGTTCCCTTTCCATCTTGTCGACGCATGTCTGCAGGTCATTTTTGTCACCCGACTTGAAAATCAATCCGGTGCCCAAATCCTTTACCATGTCGATGGAGCTACCTACCCGGTCGCTCACAATCACCGGCAGCCCCCAATACAGGGCCTCTTCCACCACCAGCCCCCAAGGTTCATATTTCGAAGGCAGAATAAACACATCGTGTTCCTGATATAAATTTCCAAGCAGCTCATTGGCGATGAATCCTCGGAATTTTATATTGCTTTTTGCTTTGGACTTCAGCGTGTCTGCAAGCAGGCCATCTCCGACAATGGTCAGCGACTGGCCATTGCTGTTAAACACATCAATAAGCAGTTCCACATTCTTGACATCGACAAGTCTACCCACATAGAGGTATTTCAATGGTTTGTTAGCAGATTTCAATTTAAACTCGCGTGGCCCTTTGTTGAAGATGCCAACACTACCTGTCACGTTACATTTGCCTTTGAATCCGATATTTTTAAACAACTCAGCGTGAGGCTTTCCTGATGGCAGCACAGCCCCCATCCTGCTAACAATCAAACGCTTTATTAGACCCTTGAATCCAGAAAAGTCGGTATCAAAAACTGAAGATTCGCAAATAAGGATATTATTATGCCGAGGGGTGAAGAGGCTCAGCAGGTTATATTCCGGAGCCATCCATCCCGAATAGAGCAATTTGTGATATCTGAGATGGCGGAGAAGTTTCCTGATCTTAAAAAACATTTTGAAGGCATTCCGTTTATCCGCATCCCCGTTATTGATGAATACATAATCAACGCCATCTATATTTCCGCCAGAACGCTCCAACTTTATGTTGACAGCTGCAGAATCGTATCCATAAAATACAAGTAAAACTTTCTTGCCAGATGAAACGATTTGGCGGCAAAGTTGGAGTTTGTAGAAACTTGGGGTATTGGTCAGATACACATAATCATATGGGCGCTCAATTATTCCCATCTCTTCTCGCCATACAGATGTAGAAAACAGAGTCTTGGTTCGTTGGCTTTGGTTTGCGTATTCTTTGATTTCTGTGGGAGGCAATGACATTATATGCCCGAGGTCATTGGTCATCGAAGCTACATCTTCACCAATCTTGAAATATTTAATGTCGGCTAATTGAGGATACTCGATGGTGGAGACTATAACCCGGTTATGGAGAAGCCCCTCGATTATCTTAGATGGGAAATTGCATAAGTTCTCTGGATAGGACGAATCCCTTGTGGATAAGATGAATGTGACATCATTCAGAACTCGAAGGAATTCATCTCTGTTAAGGTTGCCTAATACTTTGATGTTTGGAGTCTTTGCCAACTCCTCAGTTAAATCTTTACGGATGGAAATATCTCCAGTCAGAAACAATGTCGCAGATGGCAAAGACTTGAAAGCTTTGATGACCTTTGACAAGGAAGATATTTGTTCCAATAAGACTCCCGACAAGAGGAACCTGCAGTCCGGCGTTGCAAGTTCAGGATGAGTGCAATCTTCAGGCGTTATGCCTGGCATACATTTGAAGTTGACTTTGCTTATCTCAGGATAATTTGACAGGGAAATTCTTCCAGGCGATTGGTTGATGATTTTCAATTCCTTGTCAGCAGAAGGTGTTCCGGGTGTATAGTCCAAAACTATGGGATATATGCCCACAGACGGTTTAAATACACGAAGCATAGCCAATAGCAGCCGATTAAGAAGGGTTATGTTATATACCCACAAGTTTGAGCCGCGAGGGATTCTGGCAAAAAGCGCCAATTGTTCAACTATAGGCGCTAATTTGCAAAATGGATACGGTAAGCCCCTTATCTTAGAATTGAAAATATGTAAACGTTCCTCTCGAAACTTTTGTATGTCAATATTCTTATTTGCGATATTTGGCAGGATAGAATACGACATATCAAAGATGCCGCTGGTTGCAATGTCGTATGAAAAATTGCTTGCCGCTACACTTATGCCAGCTTTGGACGCAATGTGTGGGGGCAGAAAATGACCAAGGAAAATCCTCATAATGATGCTATCAAAGTTTATTCGCTACTCAGAATACGTCTTTTGTCCAAGACACATTGGTCTTAAGCTCTTGAATCATTTTAGTCGACATCCCATATACAGAATTTGCCGTTTCCAGATTTCTCCGGACAGTACTACCCGTAGAGATTATGCAGTTATCAGCAATCTTCATAAAAGACAGATTATGTTTTTGTGTCGTTAAAAATAGGTTTATAAAATAGCGCTAATAAAATTAATAATTCATAAACAGCATAATTTCCTTGGATAGGATTGGAGATTATACTTTCATACATTATCTTAAGTATTGTAAGGAGAACAAAGAACCGGATTATGGTCAATCTTCGTAAGCATTTTATTGAAATCGCCTCCAATATGAATGCGAGAATACCCCAGACAACAAGGCTGCCAACGTACCCAAAGCCTGTATAAAGAGAAGTAATCGCACTGATTACTATTGAACTCATTTTTGTCATAAGCAAATATTTGCGATATTGCAAATACATCTCTGAACGACCTGTCAAAAGAAATTCTCCATAGTCTGGAGAAATTTCTTCGGGGGGATAAAATTTCATATAATGTTCGGATTCCAACATCCCCTCGGAAATGTATGTAAACTTAGCAATCGCAGACTCGTTGGCATGTTTGGTCTCTGATTGGCGTGATAACGCTATCAAAGAAACCAAAGAAAGCATTCCTACAAAAGCCAGGAGAATCGTTTTTTTCTCGCGTCTTTCCAAAAACGACCGATGTTTATTCAAAGAAATACCTCTCCCTAACAAGAAAGAACCAAAATAAAAAAGGACGAAATAAAGTATAAACAGTCGCCCACCGGTTGCCAATTGTGTGGGAGAATACAGGATGAACAAAAATACAACCTCTTTAAATTTCAATGTCTGCATTCCCGCTTTACAGCCGGCCAGCGCGACATAGAAATTAGCGAGCATCTGAACATATGAGGTGATTCTGAACACCAATCCTACTGTGCCCAGTCCTGTGTTCATCATTTCATTTGCAGCCAATCGGTAATCCATCACGCTGTCAATTCCGACTAAGCTCACCATCAAAATTATCCTCAGTATTCCTCCAAAGAAGTTGACCCACATAATCCAATGGTATCTTTTCACAATCCTTGTGAGGAATGCCAGGCTAAAACACAGATTGACTTGCTTGCCTGGGAATAACTGGTGGGCCAAACTGAATGCAGAGATGGAAATAAAGGCGAACCAAGGGATATAAGTGTCAAGATAGCTGAACTTATAGTAATCATCAAGAAAAAGCTCGCCAAACGCTCCTCCAAGAATCAAACCGGTAACCACGCACGCCAATCCCCACATTGTTGAAAACACGATGGAGGGATAGAATATTTTTGTCCGCCAAAATTTTAAGCCAGCATATGATAACAATGCTATGCCGCTTAGCAAGAAGTTTAACATCAATATGTCTAAATTAATTGAGCAGCTTGAGATATGTTTCCATTTGCTTTTCGGCAATTTTTGCGCGATCTTGCCTCTCTTCACCTATCAGTAGGGACTTATGTGAAAGTTCGATGGCAAGATTCTGGTCTTCAAGTATTCTGATTATGTGGGATGCACATATACGAAAGTCCCCTTTTGGAAAATACATCACGGAATTGTCGGGGCCAAGTTCAGGCATTGCACCAGAATAGGACGCCACTGTCGGGCATCCTATGTACATGGCCTCTGCGGTGACCACGCTATACGATTCCCAATTCGAGGGATTTACAAACACAGATGCGGTTCTATATTGCTCAGCCAATTGCTCCGCGTTTGATGCTCCCAAATGATGAATGGAGTCAAAGAATTTGTTCTTCTTCGCGAATCTGGTGAGCATACGGCAAAATCCACTCTTGCGTATGCCCTCCTCTTTTACTCCGGCGAGGACTAATTCGGCATCAGGGAATCTTTGCTTGACAATAGCAAATGCTTTGAACAAAGTGTATGCTCCTTTCAGCGGTTGTCCGATTAATGCCGTGGAGAATATGCGGGGATGGCCACTGATATTGTTTGCCGATGACCATTTTCCTGACTCATAAAATGCAGGACGTAGAGCTATTCCTGATTTATAAAGTCTGGCCGCCTGATTGAATGTCCTAACGACATCCGCGCTCCATGTGGATTGAACTCCGATATTGTTGAAATTACGTAATATGAACCGTTCACGGGCGACATTCCGGGAGTATAACCGGCGAATTGCCGGCAACGAGGAGGAGGGTTTTAAGAACTCTTTTATGTTCCAGCATTTTAACAATTCCATTGGTGTCAATCCTCCATAGAACTCCTCGCTTACACTGGCCAATATGCCTTGAATCTCCAATATTGCCGGGATTTCCGGGAATTTCTGCATAAATGGGAATGTTCCCCAGATATCCTCTGTGCCCCATACTTGGATTACATCAGGTTTTTCTTCCGTGATGATTCGAGATATTTCGTTTATGACAGTTGCTGTCATTTTTGTGTTGGCGGGTATTATCCATTCAACCAAGTCTCTGTTTTTAATCTTTGTGCTCTTGGAGGCATTCCCTTTGGTGAGATTGATTATCTCAAGCTGTGGGTAATATCTTTTCAAGAGAGAAAACAATCCCGGAATCCAAGTGCCGGATATAAGTGTTTTATGCTCAGATAGCTGCACAGATGACATCCAAAGTATCTTCATAATTGGTGTTATAAGTTTTTTAACATCCTTTCCCACTGGTCGATAACTGCATTTATCTCAAAGCGTCTGCAGCTGTCCAGGCCATTTAATGCCATACGCTCCCGTAAGGTGTCGTTCTCCATTAAGAGGCAGAGTTTGCTTGCCATATTTTTCACATCTTTCGAAGGCACGATATACCCATCTTTGCCATCGGTGATTATGGACCTTACTGCCGGATAACTGTCGAATGCGAGGGGTACTACACCTGTCTGCATCGACTCCGTAAGTGTAAGTGCCCACCCCTCGACAATGCTTGTCAAAAGAAAGATACTGGCACTTTTGTAAAAAGGCCGCGGATCCTGACGTTTTTCCCAGATGACATTTTGCAGATTCATCGATTTGGCTATTTCCATAAGATAATTCTTATGGATGCCATCCCCTACGATACGTAATGTCCATCCATCGGTCTTCCCTTGCAATTGAAGGATTTTCCAAATCTTCAATGCCAAATCAATCCTTTTTTCGCTATTGTAGATGCGAGATACAATCAACACCTCTTTTTTCTTGTGTTTTAATATGTCAGGAGTCGCGACATCTTCCCATGAAAGGGGATTGGGGATAACGTGGCATTTTGACGGGCTCTTCTTCCCAATTATTTTAGCAAATATGGGTTTCTCATATTCTGAGAGCAATAGAGAGACTGTGCTGTTGATGTAATTGAATCTGTAGATGTTGTTTTGCGTTCGTTTGACCTTGAGCTTCCAGAAGGGATACAACAGGCATCGAATCGCAATGCTTGCGCGTGTAGACAAATCACGATTGAACCTCCATTCTTGTCTCAGATAGTCAAAAGTGAGTTTCTTGCTAAAATACAGAAGGGAGTTGTGATATTGGTTGATGAATCTGACATCAGGTAGATTCAGATTTTTAACAGCCTGCGTCAATGATGAGGAGAACACTGCTTCTTGTCCTAATATCACGTCACATTTACAGGCAATCAGGTACTCCCTAAGTTCATCAATTGAAAGAATTCTGCCAGGTTTTCCTGATTCATCGAGATGGAATGTTTTATAATAATCCCAGGAGTACAGGTAATGCACATTGATACCTCTGTCTGGCAGATACCGCATAAGAGTAGCAATACACCTATGTATTCCTCCCGCAGATAAATCCAGCGGCTCATCCCAAATTATGAACAGATTTTTCATTTTCGATTAAATTCAGCCAATAACTTCTCCCAATTGTCGCCTACATTTGCTGGGGAAAAGCGGCTTGCAGACGCGAGGGCTGTTTCTGCCATTGTTTTCCATCGATATTCATCGGTCATAAGCATTTCCAGACAATCAATGTAGTCTTGTCGATTTTGAGCCAGAAAACCATTCTCCCCGTTTGAGATTATGTCTTTGAAGACCGATGAGGTGTTGAGCACTACCGGCACCACTCCGCATTGCAGGCTTTCAGTGAGGGTAAGTCCCCATCCCTCTCTTGGGGAGGCCATTAAGAATATCTTAGCCCGTTGATACCAAGACAATGGTGGTTGAGCTTTCTCAAAAACAATGTCATCCACATCTTCTGCATATTTTTGGAGTTTGGCTGAGTCTTTTCCATCTCCTACAATATGAAGACGGTATCCCCTGTGATTGGAGATGTGTCTCCATATGTCAATTATGAATGATATGTTTTTCTGTTCATCATCAAGTCTGGCTACTACCAACACGATTTTCTCCTTATGTTTCAGAATCTCCACATCTTCAATATCAGGGAATGTCAACATATTGGTGATGAATCGTAGTTTGTCAGTGCTGTCACATCCCGTCAGCCTGAGGAAAATGTCGGTGAAAGACTTGGACATCAGTACATATCTGTCGGAATGCTCATACAAGAATCGCAGACTGCTTCGATATTCTTTGTTGACTTTATGGTTCAGAAACGGTAAATATGCCAGTAGTCCCAACCGTTTTATTTTCCCTGAAAATGTTTTTTTATGCCAATCTTCAAAGTAGGCCGACAATTTCTTGGACGGAGCAGGTGTCGGATCCAAATGCATAAAGCTGATGATTCTGCCTCCTTTCTCTTTCCACGCTTGGCCTCCATGGGACAGGAAGTTTTTCAGAAGCCAGTCATGGAATGCGATTTGGTTCACAACCACATCAACCTGGTTTTCATACAGAAAATCAGAGAGGGGGTTTATAGGCTCGCCATTTAGGAAAAAGTTATCGGGATCAAGACGGCTGGTATGGAGAAGTCCAATTGTGCGATGTCCTTTTCGTTGAAGTTCATCCATAACCAATTTTGTAGCCCTCTCAGTGCCTCCGGCTTCTGGTCTTAACGGACTGTCATAAATGAAAAGTATTGTCATAACCAATTGATTATCTTATCAACTTTTCAAGATGCCTGAATCCTTGATGTTTATTAAGCCAAATCAACATCCTTGAACAGCCAAATGTGATTATGCAAACACATAACAGGAGTAACATACCTGAAACGGAGATGTGAAGTTGCCTTATGGCAACCATAAATATAAATATGATGTACATATGGATATAATAGATCCACATGCTCTCTTTGCGCAAGGCATTATAATCAAACTTATTGGCGATGTTGATTTGGACAGCAATCAAGAAGACTGCCATTCCTCCCAAGAAGGGCCAAAAAGGATAATTAAATTTATATAATATAAGGCTGCTGATAACGCAAGACAATGCTGTTAAGAAGCATATGTTCCTGCTGGGATTATAGCTGCAGACAAGAGCTCCGGCGCATATTGGCATTCCCCCACCCATTATCCATATTGTTATGGAATGAATGTGGGTTGAATAAATACCCCAAAAATTTGGCATAATCCATCCTATGAGTGTAATTGCGGTGAAAAGCATAAACAGTTCCCACAAACGAAATCGAGAAGCCTTTTTTACCCATAGGCTCCAAATCAATAAGATTATCGCCATAGAGTATATGAACCAAAGAGGCTGGGCATATAATGTGTGTCCTGTCAATATGACTGATTCTAAATACAACACTGCTTTATCATAAAACGAACCGGTGGTATGCCATAATCCATATACGGTAAGTGGCAGATAAATCAAAAGCCACACACACCATATTCGGAATAGTTTAATGGCTCGAGATTTGAGATGGCCTTTTTGTTGCCATGTTGGCAACCCTTCGATTCTTTGTTGAATTAGAAAGCCGGTACATATGAAGAAATATGGAACTGCCAGTCTTATGAACCAATCAATGAAAAAAGGATATGTGCGGTCTTCGGGATATAGGTATTCCGGAGCATGTATCGCAATGACAGCAAAAGACATAACGAATTTCATTATGTCTATGCCATGGTAGTCGATAGATTTGTCTGTAACCATATTACAGGCAGGAGATTGATTTCGTCTTAAAAGACCTGACTTTTGTCAAGAAATCCCTTAGATGATAATAAATGTACCTGCGTTTGTTTTGGAATGACAGCTTTGAAAATTCCTTGATAAACAGAGACTTGTCTTTATTCCACATATGCAATAGGAAATCCGCAAATGCATATCGTTTAAACTTAATGTGGTGCTCGTCAAATAATTTTTGGACATGTATTGCCGAGCCATATCTGGTTTTCCATTCCTCAAAGGTCTTCATTTTGCCTGCGGTCAGCGAACCAGACCGCTCTGTGACAATATAGGCTGTCTCTGGAGCGACACATATGCTTTTTGCAAATACCCCAATAGCAGCACTAAAAAAGGTGTCATTAGAGTATCGAACCTCGTCAAATCTTATGCTGTATTTGTCAATCAATGATTTTCTGATAAGCTTACCCCATAAAGCATCAAACTCGAAACGCAACAATTGCTCGTTGTTTGACTTGAAATATGTTTCAAAATGATAGCCAAATATATTCCTGTCGGAGATTCTTGACAAATCATCGCTCATTACACTTGCTGCTCTGAAATAAATGACATCTTCAGTACGGTCGCTGTACTTGTCAAAAATCTGGCCCACATTGTCAACAAACAAATCATCGGCATCTAAAAATGTAACCCATTTTCCAGTCGCATGCTGGACTCCGATATTGCGAGCCCTGCCGGCACTCCCCCCAATAGGGGTTGAATAAAATTCGACAAAGGGGCGTGATAATTCAGGGATTGCATCAGGATACTCTTTTGCATCAGGACTGCAGTCATCAACGACTATGACTTGGATGTCTTCCCGTTCAGGAATGCTGGCGAGACAACGTCCTAAAAGATCAGGTATATTGTAATGTGGGATTATTATGGAATATTTTACCATTGTCATGACAGATGATTAGACATATGGAAACCACCGTTTCGCAAATGTTGTGATTTTCTCCTTTGCAGAACGTTGTGGCATCCTGATGTGTCGTCCCATATCCAACAAAGCCTCGTTTGTGTAATACGGCATCATACCGAAATTTGAAGAGAAAGTCATTTCCCCAAAATATATTTTCCCCTGAATGTTATATAAATCCACTCTCACCTGAGGGAATCCGTCGGATAATTTTGATGCCACGATCAGCATTTCATCCAAATTGTTGGGTTTAGGACATTCATTTGAGTTGCGAAACTTAGGCGTAAGAATCTCTGGGCGTTTTGTCCAATTCAAATCATATACTAAAAAATCTGCATGGTGAGTATTCTTGTCTCTGTTTACGCACACAAATAAACTGTGAGGAATACCATTGAAACACCAGATTTTATAGTCAATCAACCCTCCGGCATCATCTGTTTCCAATAGCTCTTCTGCGATTATGCAGGGCTTTATATTGAGGTAATGCGGTTCTGCGTTCTCATATCCGAATTTATTCGCGAGGGAATATGACATTCTTTCACGCACCTTCTCTAAATCGATGTCGTTTTTATCACTGCAGATTACGGTATCGTAACTGCCGTTGTTAGGCTTTATGACAAATTTTGTAGGTAAAGACTCAAAGTCAATATCATCCGCACAATCCCATTTTCCAAGAAGCGGAATCAAATATTTCTCTCCTACTTTATCTTTCACATATTGTCTTACAGCGTATTTGTCAGCCAAAGATGTCCAACGGGAAGTGTCTGTAAAAAACATCAGCCATTGTATCTTCTCATTCAAGTCTTTGGGATTTCTAAAATTGGTAACTTTCCCGAGTGTGGTTTTGTATAGGTGCTTTGACCACAAAAAGGGGAAATGGAATTTCAGCAACTGACAGAAACGCCATTTTATCTTCTCATTTAACCGCATTGTGCAAACTGATTGATTAACAAAAAAAGCGAATTTTTCTTTTTGCGTAAGTGGTTATTTTTGTTTTTTCTCCAGGTGTTAATCCGATGAAATAGACAAGTGTTGTTGTCATCAGAAAGCATACAGTAATATTAAGTAGTTTTAGTATTGGAGACTCGTATGTGATAAATGAATGCCCCCATAACACCAATGTCATCATAGCCGCTATTAAAAATGGACGTCCATATGCTTCTTTCACATAATTCCAGGAATTGAATCCGATTATCGTTTTCAGCAGAATCAGTTGAACAACGCGTTGCGCAATATCGGCAATTATAAACAATACCAGCATCGAATATGCTGGCGCACCAATAGAATATAACCAATATCCCACTGGTATGCATATTAGAAATGATATACTGCCACTGATTTTGAACCATTTGATTTTACCAGAGGCATTTGTTATCTGGACTATGCCTCCGCAGGTCAAGGCCACCGCTGCTAGCAATAAATTCAGCTGGCAGAAAAGCAATACGTTGTCGGGCACGTCCTTCAGCCATAGATGCAGTATGAAATCGAGTTCTATATACAGAGGGAAAAATGCCAGTTCGAAAAGAAGAAGGCAAAATCGTCCAAGCTTGTTCACCAAGTAATTGCATCTGTCGTGATTGCCATTGCTGTATGATTGGATTATCTGGGGAGCAGATGCACTGTCGAAGTTAGTGGAAAAGGTTGTTATATAGTTGTTTACAGTTTTGCTTACAGCGAATGCGCCGTTTATCGCTGTATTGAAGAAATGATTGATTATCAAGTCGCATCCTGAAGACCTTGCAACCAAAGCAATTGTAGAGAGCAGATTCCATCCTCCAAAATAAAGGACCTCCTTATAATTGCGCCATCCTTTGACAAATTTGATTCTTATAATCTGCGGCCATTTTCGCAAAGCAATCCAATAGTAGACTACAAATGTGTTGACGGTTGTCAGGCACATTATAATGCTATAAAAACGCAACACATTCCCCTCATAGTATTGCAGCAGCATGATTCCTCCAAGCCGTATAAGAGAGTTGATTATGTCAAATTTTGCCATAAATCCAAATTTCTCAAATGCAACGAAGAGGCTGGAACATGGGCCATTTATAATCCCGAGACATGCTGATATGATGGAAATGTGAAAAACAAACAGTGCATCCCCCAATTGTCCGGCAGCTACATTGAGCTTATTATGTATATACCATACTCCAATGGTCTCTGCCAGGAGTAATGTGATGATGGCAAGTAATACGTGGAGGGTTAAATTTAAATTATAACTTTTATTCACATCCCCATCTGGTTTGCCGAGTTCTACATTTAGGAATCTTGAGGTAGCGGCATTTAACGAGCTGCTTATGAATGTGAACATCACGAGTATCCCGCCAACAACATTATACAAACCATAATCAGAGATTCCTAAAACAAGCAAGACCACTCGGGATGTATATAAGCCTATTATGAGGGTCATAAACAGGCGGATATACATATATACCGTGTTGAATGCTATTTTCTTATTGGAAGAATTCTCAGGCATGATGGATACTATCCGTTGAATATGGAAATCAGAATTTGTTTTCTGACAAACTGTGTGACAACTACACTTTGAATTGTGACGCATGCCAAAGCAATGCCAAATATCAGTATAAAACGAATAGCAGGGGTAAACGCATCTCCCACAACATCGACAATAGGAATATGCCATAAATATAGCCAATAAGTATGGCTCCCGACAAACTTGGTGAATTGCGAAAGATGAAGCAAGCCAATTAATCGCTCTATCCTTTTTCTGCAAATCCAGAGCAACAATGTGCATGCAATGCCATAAGATGTATAATACAAGCGAGGCGGATATTTATATTCTGATGTTGTTATTATTCTGTCAGCCTGATTCCAGTAATATATATAAAGCGTTATAAAAACAATGCTGGCGATTATTGCAAGAATCCATAACTGATTTAAACTGAATTTTTTTATATTCATTCCGAGAATATAAATCATAAGATACGGAATCGTCATAAACACCATGTCGAACCATCTGCTTGAATACGACTCAAACAACAATTCGCTCAATATTAGGCCCGTTGTTGTGATAACTACAACACCTGTTGCAGACAATGGATTAGTGTGTTTCCAAATTATTGGTGATAATAACGATAGCGCAACAAGTATACGTATTATCCAGACATATAAGTCAGATGTAAATGTGAAACTTGCAAATATGTCATTAAAAGGAGGCAGATAGTAAACAAGATATGTTCCGATGTAATATAATGAGAAAAATATCCATACTGGAAGTATAAGTCTGACGCTTCTTTTTCGGAGATACACTTGTGTGTTTACCCCATCAAACCCTTTTACGCACACAGCAGACAAAAAAACCATTAATACTACATCAAATCCCCGGAGTTGAGTCAAGAATGTTCCTGGATTGCTGTGAGCCAGTATTATACCCGAAATGGCAATAAAGCGAAGAATGTCTATGGATGTGTCACGCCGATTTAATTTAAAATCCATATTTGTTGTCATGGACGTTGTTTTTAATTATGGGATGAATTTGTTTGACTACTGTTCAGTGTATTTATATAAATGAATGTGTTGTCCTTTGGAGTATTATGACTAATTGTTCTTACCCCCCCCATTACAACTGTCTGATTATCATCAATGTCGTGGAATACGCAGCAATTTGCCCCTATTCTGCAATTATTCCCAATATGTATGTTTCCAATAATAGAAGAGTTGGCTCCGATGAAAACATTGTCGCCAATATATGGTGCGCCATTGCGTTTTGATTCTTTCAAGGCATTGGATCCAATGGTGACATTTTGCAATATTGTGATATTCTCTCCCAATACTGCTCCGTCGCTTATGTGTATGCCATGGAGCCCATGTGGCAGTATGGGGATGGTTTTAAACCCAGACAACAAGCCGATAGAGGCGCAATTATGATCTAAGTACGCGTCATAAAATAGAGTCCGGCCCTTATTGTGTGTAATCAAATAAGTCCGATAATTCCAAAAACCGCCATGTATTCCATCTATATATGGCACACAGAATGTGTTTGCCACTGTCAAGGTAAAGAGTTTGTAGCAACGATAGATGAGATTCTTTAGCCTGCTTGGATTCATGGTTCTAAATGGTCAGATTGCCTGGAGGAGGGAGGGGTGGATGAAGGGGAGGGCGATGGCGCAGATGCCTTCGATCTCGACAACGACATGCTTGTTGTTGCGGATGCGGCGGGTATAGCCTGAGTAGCCGGCGAAGGGGCCTGCGGTGACCCTGACGTGCTGGCCGATATGGAAATCGGACTTGTCGTAAACCTCACATTGCATATCGGGATTGTCAGTCGTCAGGAGCCTGAAAAGGTTGAATTCCTCTGTTGAGATGGGTTGTATGCGGTCTGACCCCGGCAGCCTGTAAATCCAGAACGGTGATGCCGCATAAGCCTCTCCCCTGCTTTCTTTCTCCAGGCGTATCGCTTCCTCTTCTGATGTCTGCATAAGCAGCACGCGCGGTATTATGTATTGCGAGGATGTCTGGGAGCTGTGGTCTGCTTTCCTGACATCCTTGCGGGGGGCGTACACTGTCACGCCGACACTTTCGAGGAAGGCCTGTGTGCGGGCCTCGCTTCGGGTCTTAATCGCGTACCAATGTGTGGTGGGGTTCATTTCTGTGAATCAACAATAATCACCAAGGCTGTTCCGACTGGATATTTCTCAAGCTCCTCCCCATGGCGGTGGTCTCGCCTCCAGGGGAGTTGAAGCTTGATTGTCACCGGTTGTAATGCCAAAGGGCTTGTCCGGCTTCCGTCATCTCCATATACATGGGCTCAGTCGGCAATCTTGGCCTTAACTCTCCGAGAACCATATAAATAATCTCAATCTCTTGTTTGAGAGAGTTAAAGCGAGTGCAAAATTACAAACAAAAATTTAAATAATCAAATATTTCCACGACAGGCAAGTGTAATCGAGGGACGAAAATTTATTTTAGGCACCTTGTGCGCGCAGGTACGAACCGGATAAATTGGCACAAATGTTAAAAATTAAATAAAATTTCACTGTGTCGTTTATTTGTCTTAATTTTGGCAAAAAAACCAAAGGTTATACTAACGCCGTGCTTTACAATTGGTGCGGCCAATCCATAATTTGCACACAATGAATTTTAACATTCAGTCATTGAAAGACTTCGAAGCTTATGGCGCCTGCGGCGCCATAAGGGTAACCCTTATGGGTTTGTTATTTTTGAACATTTCCCTGGCCTCTTATGCACAATCCCAGGCTGGGCTTGCATCTTCCGATGAGCTTTCGGCCTTCAGTGAGGTCGAATTGCATAGTGACGCGACATCAGCCGGCAGGTATGCCGCTATGGAGGCCCTGTGGGAGATGGACATGTCGCAGGCCGGCAATGGGGATGGTCGCAATGACCCCAATCAGAACAACCATAACCTTTTTGTCATAGACAATATCGTTTACGTTTATGTCGAAAAGTATCAGTCCCCTGGGGAGACAATCACATTGAGACGATTTGACGCTACCACCGGCGAGGAGCTGCCCGACTTGCATTCTGACTTCTCAGGAGAGCTTACAGACTCATCTCTTCAACGTTATGTGATGCCAGACGAGGCCGACCACATAGCTGTGGTAGGATTGAAGGCTCTGTCATCCAAAAAAGAGATGTCGATGATTATTCAAGTGTATAACCGTGATTTTGAATACATCACTACCATTACCGCTTTTGAAGTGGCAGAAGTAGGACATCACTTTCTCGTCAATTATGAATGGCTTGGAATTACGGGTGATTTGCTCTCCGGTGACTTCGCGCTTTCGATAGGTTGCTGGCACTCCTGGGGCAACACAGATACGAGTAAGCCCCACTATCCGTCACGCTGCAGGCTGGCTTTCTCAAAAGGAGACACGGCTCCACAGATAGAAGTGGTCCGCTATGACTCCGGAAACTATGAATTTGAGATTATCTATAACGAAACAACTGCAACCCCTTGTAAAGGAATGCTGTTTGTGTCTGAAGTAGATGACAACCATCATCTCGTTCAGGGTTTCGGCACCACGTCCGCTCCTACCACTCACTCTCCCGTCATGCTTTACAAAGATAACGGCGAGCTGCATTCATCTTTCGCCAGCGAACCATATCGGATGTTGAATCAGACCGAATTGTTGACCGATCCCGAATTTGCGTTTTCCGACCCCCATTGCTTCGGTGCGTTTCCTGTTAATGTTGGTGATGAGAAAATGCTGGTGTTGCCATATTCACGAAACGGCAATGATGGAGTGCGCTTCAAGATAGCCCACTGGGGCGATCCGACCACATTCTCCTCCTTGAAACCTTTATGGAAATTTCCCGAGAAAGCCAATTCTTGTCCCACTACAATCTACGAGACATTGCGTCCTAGAGTCGTCTCTATCCCCTCGGCAATCACCGATATGGACGGCGACGAGATAAGCCGTAGTGCGCAATCAACCCGTCAGCAGACGACATTCTTCGTGTATATGCCTGGCTCATTGCTTGGCGCATACCGTGTCACCATTGATGACAAGCCCATAGCATCCGGAATGGTCGGCGACAAGCTTGCAGACCAAGACAGGCCATACACTATATCGGGACGCGACCTGTATGTAGATTCAGACAAAGAAGCCATCAGCATGTCTGTCGCGTCGCCAACCGGATGCTCGGTCATAAACGCAAACATCCGGCAAGGAGCATCCGGACACATTCCCCTCCAAGAACTCCCCTCCGGGGTGTATATCCTTACACTTAATAGCAACTCTTACAAAATCTTTTTGAGGTGATGCGATTTGATTATAAAAGTTCGGCCGGCAATCATCTGCCAGCCGAACTTTGCATATATAGGTATAATGATAAAGGAATAATCCGTGATTATGACAGTTCGCCACGCATCGAATCCTCGAAAGCCGACAGGGCTGCCTTTGCCCCCTCCCCCATTGCGATGACAATCTGCTTGTAGGGGACATTGGTGACATCTCCGGCGGCATACACACCCTTGACCGATGTGCGGCAACGCTCGTCAACGATTATCTCTCCAGCCTTGGTCATGGGCAGATGGTCTTTGAACGGAGCGTTGTTGGCTGTTAGGCCTATCTGCACGAACACTCCCTCCACGGGATAGATGCTCTCTTCCCCGGTCACTCGGTCCTTGACTTTCAGGCCAGACACCTTGCCGGGATCTCCAAGCACCTCTACCACCTGGGTAGATGTATGTATGTTTATGTTGTCGGCGGCTTTGGCTTTCTCCTGAAGCACGCCATCTGCTTTTAAGGTGTCAAGAAATTCAAACACGTCAACCGACGGGCATATCCCGGCGAGATCGAGCGCGGCCTCGATGCCGGAGTTGCCTCCTCCGATGACCGCCACCTTCTTCCCTGCGTAGAATGGCCCATCGCAATGGGTGCAGAATGCCACCCCCTTGCCTATGTGTTCCTCCTCGCCCGGCACACTGAGTTTGCGCCAGCCTGCGCCGGACGCAATGATAAGGGCCGGAGCCGAAAAAGTCTCTTTGCCGCAAATGACAGATTTCTTGTTGCCGTCGAATGACACGCTGTCGACCGACCTGTTCTCATACACATCGATGGGATACGCCGACAAATGTTCGCGGATATCTGAGGCAAGTTTCGGGCCGGTGGTCTCCGGCACTGATGTCAGGTTCTCTATTCCCATCGTCTCCTTTACCTGGCCGCCGACCGCCTTGGCCACGACCGCAGTGCGGAACCCCTTGCGGGCGGAATAGATGGCGGCAGTCGCGCCAGCCGGGCCTCCGCCTATTACCACCATGTCATACTCCCTGTCGACCGGGGTGGCTTCGCCTGATTCCTCGGTGCCATACATCGCTTCAAGTTTGTCAAGGAGGTCGCCCAAGGTGGAGCGGCCTACGCTTAGCACCTGATTGCCGGCATAGACCGTCGGCACAGACTGGATGTTGAGCGATTCCGCCAGTTCGGGCACTGTGGCCCCGTCAATCACCTCGTTCTCGACAGCCGGATTCAGCAGTGCCACCAGATTGAGCGCCTGCGCCACATCAGGGCAATTGGTGCAAGTCAGTGACACAAACGTGCGGAGCTTTATCGGGCCTTTCAATGCCTCGATGCGGCCTCGCAATATCGAGTCGGGCAGATTCTTCCCCTGGCCGTCGGCGTTAAGCACTGCCAGCAGCAAGGTTGTGAACTCATGTCCGTTGGGGATACCGCAGAAACTTATCCCTGAAGCCTCCCCGTTCTTGAGGATTTCAAACCCCGGAGCTTCTACATCTGCCTGGACGGTATCCACAGAAAGTTTTGGAGATGTGGATGCCACATCCTCAAGAAACGACTTCATATCCGTTGCCTGGGGAGAGTCATCACGGGCAATCATCCTGAAAGTGATTTCAGACTTTAGTCCGGCGAATATCCCTTTCAACTGGTTTAGTATATCTTGGTCTAACATGATTATTTACAATACAAAGCGTTTTTGAAAACAACCCGGATAATTCTGTGCCGTGAAAAACAGCGGATTATCCGGGTTAACTCATCTATGGGTCATGATCGGTTGCTTTGAAAGCAGCCCTTAGATCTTGCCTACAAGGTCGATGTTGGGTTTGAGAGTGGCTTGGCCCTGTTTCCACTTGGCGGGGCAGACCTCACCGTCATGGGTGGCGACAAACTGGGCGGCCTCTACCCTTCTGAGGAGTTCCTCTGCATTTCGGCCAATGCTGTTGTCCTGGATTTCGACAAGCTTGATGATGCCTTCAGGATTGCTGACGAATGTGCCGCGGTAGGCCATCCCGTCCTCTTCGATCATGACACCGAACGCGCGGCTGAGCAGCCCCGTGGGATCGGCCAGCATAGGATACTGGATTTTCTTGATGCTGTCTGACGCGTCATGCCAGGCTTTGTGGACGAAATGGGAGTCGGTGCTTACAGAGTAGACCTCCACACCAAGTTTCTTGAATGCCTCATATTTCTCAGCCATGTCTTCCAGCTCGGTGGGGCATACAAAGGTGAAGTCGGCAGGGTAGAAAAAGAAGATGGCCCATTTGCCGAGGACATCCTTGTCGGTTACGGTCTTGAACTCTCCGTTGTGATAGGCCTGAACTTTGAATTCAGGAATGTGGGTGTTGATAATTGATTCCATGTCTGTAGTTAGGATATGTGTTTTCGTTTTTCATCCATTAAACATATGCCATAGCTGAAAAGTTCACATCCCCGTTGCAGGGGTTTCAGAGGCCTTGCTAATTTTTTTTGCGACAAAACTAATTTTTTAGTTGTGTAACTAAAAAATTAGTTTTACCTTTGCCTCGTCAACATCAACCTACGAGTATGCCACAGACAACAAACAAACCCGGCAGAAAACCAGTACTGCTCACAGAGAAGGAGATGGCCGTGATGAAAATCCTTTGGGCACATGGCTCACTCTTTGTGCGAGAAATGCTGGAGTTCTATCCTGAGCCTAAACCTCATTTCAACACCGTCTCCACCACCGTCAGGATTCTGGAGGATAAGGGCCATATCGGTCATAAGGTCATCGGCTCGTCACACCGATATCATGCAATCTCGCGTCAGGAGCAATTCAGAGAGCGTTCTTTCCGCGATCTTGTGGCTAATTTTTTCAACAACTCCTACAAATCCGCGGTATCGGCGCTTGTGGAGGAGGAAAAAATCTCGGTGGAAGAGTTGAGACAGATAATAGACCTTGTCGAGCGCCGCTCGATGGAGGAAATAGACAAAAACAAACATTAAGGAGACAAAACCATGGGACAGCTCCTCGCCTACTCCTTGACATCATCCATACTGCTCGCTTGTCTGTATCTTGTGTACAAATGGGCTCTTTCCTCTGAAAACTACCACAAGGTCAACCGTATGGTGGTATGGACGATATATCTCTCATCCCTGGGCTTGCCGCTTGTGTGGAAAACCTTGCCCCTTGTCTTTGCTTCCGCGCCCTCCTCTCCGGTTGTCACGATAGATATTGACTCTATCCCCATTGTCGCTGTCGATATAGAGGAATCCTCCCCATCCGATTATTGGATTTTTATGGCGGTATGCGCGTATCTGGTCGGCATAGGGGGGGTCGTTATGCTCACCGTTGCCAATTTTGTGAAACTCTATGGCATAATCAGGCGCGGAGAGAAAATCACAGTAGATGGACGCACGGTGATTCTGACTGATAATGACGGTATCGCCCCGTTCAGCTTCTGCAAGACCATTGTCATCCCGCGTGTGGATTTCCAGCAATATGGACAGATGATAATGATGCATGAGAAGAGCCATGTGGAATTCTGTCATTGGCTCGACCTGCTCTTCGCCCAGGCCGTATGTGTGCTGCAATGGTTCAACCCGGCCGCGTGGCTGATGCGGGAAGAGCTCAAGACCATACATGAATACCAGGCTGATGACCGCGTCATCTCCTCTGGAGTCAATGTCAAAGAATATCAGATGCTATTAATAAAAAAGGCTGTCGGCGCGAGATTCCCGTCACTTGCCAACAGCCTGAATCACAGTAAACTTAAAAAACGTATCACTATGATGTACAATCAAAAGACATCGCGCCGCAGGGCATTGCGCCCCTTGCTGCTGCTGCCCGCTCTCGGGGCCGCATTCTGGATTTCACAGCTTCCCGCCGTAGCTTCGGCACTGTCGACTGTGTCGTCTGCCGAACTGCCATCTGCCGTATCCGCCGACAAAGTTAGCGAAAATCCTTCTGACAAGCAAGTCACAGTCACGACACTCCCCCCCACCAGCGGACGTGTGATGAACGTCACCACGGTCTCCTCTGGAGGTGCTGCAACTGCCGCTGCCGTTCCCACCCAGTCGGTTGCGACCGACCAGAAAGCTGCAACGACAGACGGTGCAGAAGAAAAAGAGGTGTCTACAGCTGTCGAGCAGATGCCCGAGTTTCCCGGAGGAACGCGTGCCCTGATGGAATATGTTGTGGCCAACCTGCAGCATCCCAAAGGAACTGAGAATATCAGCGGAAGAGTCGTGCTGAAATTTGTGGTTGAAAAGGACGGCTCGATTGGAGACGTGCAGGTTATTCGCTCCTTGGATCCCCGTCTTGATGCCGAGGCAATCAGGGTGGTGAAATCATTCCCGAAATGGACACCCGGCATAAAGGACGGCAAGAATGTAGCCGTATGGTATGCCATCCCCATCACTTTCCGTGCCATGGGTGATGACACAAAGGATGCAAAGGCTGCCGGCGACGATTCCTCATCCACCTCGGTTTCAACCTCAGTCTCGACTATGACCGATGACTCCGGCAAGACATCCTCATCCACATATACGTCAGTGCATGTAAAGGAGAATGGTGAGACAATCCATTTCCTGCTAAGTCCTGATGGACTGCCCGACAATGTGGCCTATTATGTCAACGGCGAACGTTTTGACGGGAACCTGAAAGACATCCCGGCATCTGACATCGAATCCATGACAATCGACAAGTCGAACCCTGGAGAAACTGCAATACGCATAAATCTCAAAAACAAATAACATCATACACTAATACCAGGCCGGGTCGCAGCAGAGATTGCCGCGACCCGGTTGTTTTGTTTGTCAACGTCCGTCAATGATTCTCATAATAGTCGGGAACTGCTTTTTCAGCATGAAGTAAATCGCGGTAAATATCACCGGAGTGACAACCGATGCCAAGGTCAACGTGAGCAGTACACGTTAGTGTCCCCTCCCCCTGGGAGAATCCTGAAATCAATGATTCAAGCAACGCAAAGACAATCCAGAAAATGTAGGGTGACAGTATCCCTCGTGGAAGTTTTTTCAACTTCATCATATAATTGGCGCGCGGAGAATCCCCAAGATGCAACAGATGGCCAGAAATGAAAAAGAAATCAAGGTGTCGTGACCCAGGATGTTTTTCGATAGAGCAATGGCTGGCATATTGGTTATCTTAATCTAATATTGGAGACAGCTGTTCCATGTCGGCTTTCTTCAGGCCGCAGTCCGTGATGGGGCGCGCCTGGTTAAGGTCGTTGAGATACACGGCAGGTGCAGGGTTGTAACGTGGAGAAACCAGCGATAATGTGTCAACAACCATAGGCGAAGCTATGCGGGCGAGCTGCATCGTGGTGGGGAACAATGACTTTTGTGGAGATACGCGCCGTCTTGAGTTTTTGCTCAAGGCATCGGCCATCTCTGGATTCTCGGCCCGCAGTGTCGGCGACAGCCATACGAGACTTGCCTGGTGGATTTGCCAGTAGGTCGGAGTCGGTGACGCGTGCAGGAAACGGTGGCGCTCATCATCAAAAATATCCTCCCCATGGTCTGACGCGTATGTGAGTGCCGCTCTGCAATCCAGGTCTCGCAACTTGGCCACGAGCGAGTGCAGGATGAAATCAGTGTACCGTATGGTGTTGTCATACGCGTTTATCAACTGGTCTCTGTTGGAGAGGCTGGCATCTATCGCGTCATCGGGACGGAACACCGAAAAATTGTCGGGATAACGGTCGCGGTATTTGAAATGGGAGCCATATGTGTGTATGACAATAAGCTGCTTGCGGCGGAGGGTGTCGCCAAGCAATCTGTCGACAGGTTCAAGCACTGCTTCGTCAAAGTGATAGGTCTCCATATCGGCCCCTGTGACATAAACCGTGGTGTCGGCCTCATTGCCGAAATGCTCTGTGAACGAACGATTGGGACGTTGGTTGGATATGAAAGCGGTTGAGAACCCAGCTTCCTTAAACGCCGTGATTATGCTCTTGAAGTGGGCGATTGAGTCGAAATTCTCAGCGCTCGCGAAGCTTATCAGCATCGGCACACTTTTATGGGTGGTGTTTGACTCAGATACTGATTTTTTGAAAAACACCACCCCCTCCTCACTGGAAAGCAACGGATTGGTCTGACGGTCGTAGCCGCCAAGTTGCCAGTTGTCGCCTCGGGCGGTCTCCCCTATCACGAATATGTAAGCCTCGCGCGATGACTTGTCGCCATCGAAACGGGCCCGATATGAGAATCCAGCCGATAGCTCTTCGTGGCGTTCGGTCTCGCTGTAACGGTGGCAAGCCTCGGCCATATTGGATATGGCGTTCAGGGGAAACGTCTCGTGAACAAGGCTGTATCCCTTTGTGGTCAACGATGCTGCAGCTGCGAGCAGGCAGCCGACTGAGGCGACAACCACTCCGACCACGGTCATCTTCCTACGGAATGAGGGGCTGATTTCTGATTTTCTGATTGTGGCGCATATCCCCCACACTATGGGCGGCACATACAGTGTTATCACAACTCCCATCGCGGCCATAAGGTTGCCCAGCAATTCGGTGGCTTCCGAAACATTGGTGGTCACGACATTGAGAAACATGTCGACAGCGATTACCGAGCCGCCGTAAAGATACAGCAGCACAATCTGGAATGCCGCGAAAAACATGAACGGAATCATCGCAAGGGCTGAGATGCCGATTCGTCTGAATGCCGACATCGCCAGCATATAGATTCCTGAGGGCAGCACCACGTTGACAATCGCACTTAGGTGAGAGACCGGTTCGGTGATGCTCAACACCACATTCGGCACTATGAGGGCGACGGCCGTCCACACGGCCAGCCATCTTGTGTCGCCGAAAAAACATCTCAGCGGAGACACTATTGTGTTTTTGAAAAACACTCTAAGGGTTTTCACGTCAATTCTTTTCTCTGTTTGCGTCAGAAGGCTTCGTTGATTCCAAAGCTTATGGCATATGAATCTTTTCCGAGGCCGAAGTCAACCCTGACATTTACTTTTTTCTTAAATTCCCAACGGTAGCCGATTCCGTATGTGGGCAACAGTGTGTCCCAGCCAATCTGGTTGAACCGGCTGAAGACGGTCCCAACCCCGCCCCATACGACAATCCCGTTGCGACGCCATACATGCTGCCTGAGTTCCACAACAATGTCTGCCTCGTTCTTGTCGCGGTATCTACCCTCATAATAACCTCTGACAGCGTTGCCCTTGTCAAGGGTGGGAAGCATTCCCCAGGGAGGATTGCCATACGCCCCGGCTCCATGCAGTCTGGCGGCCAGCACTCCCGACGACCATAGCTGGCGGTAATACATCATTGACACTTCCGTCATCGAAAACGCATGCCTGTTGCCAATGAATCCGGGGAAAAACTGCTGGTGCAATCCCACATAATAGCCATTGGAGGCGTTGGAGGCCAGGTCGCGTGTGTCAATCGAGAACACTATGCCCATTCCGTAGGAGAATACCTCAGTGGCCAGTCCGTCCCACAGCTCGGGTCGCTGCATCTTTGTGGCTTTCTGATAGTTGAAATTGACCGATGGACCAAGAAATATGTCGTGAGGCAGTTTCCACAGAAACTGCATTGTCGCGGCAGACTCCAGCAGGGTGTATTTGCTCTCATTGGCCTTGTTGAAGCCGTTGTCATATCCTATGCCCCAGAATTTAAGCGGGAAATGGCAGAAATTGCCGTCATAGACAATCCTCATTCTGTCGGCAGGGAAAATGTGGTTGCCCCTTATTCCGAAATTATAGAATCCCGTGACCGAGCCTTCGGCGTATATGGAAATGTCGCTCCGGGGGGTCAGGGAGTCATACCGAGACTTATATAATCCTGAGACGAGTCCGGCTATTTCAAATGATGTGGAAGCCGAGTAGCTCGGTCCACCGATCACTGATATGTCAAACTTTTTCTCGGATTTGTCGATGTTGGTCTGGCTGAAATAATCGATGATTTTCCCTACGATGTTGCGTCTCGGTTTTGCAACCTTGCCAGCGATTGAGTCGGCAACCGACACATTGCAGGAATCCGCAGGCACTCCGTCATTGTCTGCGGAAGCCACACAGGCAGAGCTGCCCAAGAGGGAGGCGGTGAGGAGTGTTCTCAAAGATTCCGATAACTTCATTCAAGTGTGATGAGTGTTGCAAATTCGCGGCAAAGTTACGAATTTTGTGAAGATTACACAAACGCCATCCTCCCCGCGCCACTGGCGGAAAAGATGGCGTTTGTGGCAAAAAGGTCTATAATGCCTGATATCACAATAGTTTTACCGACCGGCTGATGAATGCCGAAAGGTCAGCTCCTTTCAGCAGCCCGTTGCCAAGCAGGGCAAGGTCGACAAGCTGGCGGATCACAGGCTGCGTTGCGGCATATTCGGAAATAAGCCCGGTCTGTTGCTTCCGGTCTTTTTCGACCGCGGCCATAAGGTCCTGTTTCTGCTTGTCCTGTTCGGCAGTAGGTTTGTTGTCCTTCACTTCCTTGCTGATTTCCTCTATTTTCGAGTTTGACTCGGCGATGGAGGCTGACAATGGCGACAACTGGGCCTCAAGGGCATCTTTTGCAGCTGAGGTGATTTTTGCCACCACAGGCTGGTCGACATTGACCGTGAGGTTGTAGCTGTCGGGCATCTCTCCGTAGAAGTTCATTCCGGGTTGCATGGCAGCCATCTCCTTCATACGACGCATATACTCGTTCTGAGTAATCACAATCGGGGCGCCATTCTCTCCAAGGGCCTCGAATGTGACGAAGAACTGAGCTTTCTCCACTGCTGGAATCTGGGAACTGAAAAGAGTGGTGAGCATGTCGCGTTGGTCAGATGTCAGGTCGGCGCTCTTTTTGTCAGCCTTGGGAATAAGGTTGTCCACAACGTCTGAGTCAACCCTGACAAACCTGCTCTTCTCTATTTTCTGTTCAAGAAGGCCCACGAAATGGCTGTCGAGCTGGCCGTCCATCAGCAACACTGAGTAGCCTTTGTCATTGGCTGCCTGGATGTAGGTGTATTGCTCGGTGGGATTGGTGGAGTAAAGAAACACCAGGGCGCCGTCTTTGTCGGTCTGTGCGGTCTCTATGAGAGCCTTGTACTCGTCGATTGTGTAGTATTTGCCGTCGGTGTCTTTCAGCAGGCAGAATTTCATCGCCGCGTCACGGAACTTGTCGTCAGTCAGCATTCCGTATTCGATGAAGAGGCGGATGTCGTCCCACTTCCCTTCAAAATCCTTGCGGTCTGCCTTGAAGAGGTCGTCAAGGCGTGAGGCCACTTTCTTGGTGATGTAGCCTGAAATCTTCTTCACAGCCGAATCGCTCTGGAGGTAGCTGCGCGAGACATTCAAGGGGATGTCGGGAGAGTCTATCACACCCTGGAGGAGCATCATGAACTCAGGCACGACACCTTCTACTGAATCGGTGACAAACACCTGGTTGCAGTACAGCTGGATGCGGTTTTTCGTAACCTCGAAGTTGTTGCGGATTTTGGGGAAGAACAACACTCCGGTAAGGTTGAACGGATAGTCGACGTTGAGATGAATCCAGAACAGCGGATCATCCTGGCCCGGATAGAGGTCATGGTAGAAGTCGACATAGTCTTTGTCGGTCAGGTCGACAGGTTTCTTCATCCACAAAGGTTCGGTGGAGTTGACCACCTTGTCACGGTCGGTGTCTGTCATCTTTCCATCCTTCCATTCCTGCTCTTTTCCGGAGATGACGGGTATGGGTAGGAAACGGCAGTATTTTTTCAGGAGGGTGTCGATACGGGCCTGTTCAAGGAACTCCGCGTTTTCAGGGTCGATATGGATTATGATGTCAGTGCCTCGTTCTTTCTTGTCGGCGGCCTCCATTGTGAACTCGGGAGAGCCGTCACACTCCCAGCGCACGGCCTCAGCCCCCTCTTTATATGACAGGGAGACAATCTCCACCTTGTTGGCCACCATGAATGCCGAGTAGAACCCGAGGCCGAAGTGTCCGATGATGGCGTTGGTGTTGTCTTTGTATTTTGCCAGGAAGTCTTCCGCGCCGGAAAATGCTATCTGGTTGATGTATTTGTCTATGTCTTCGGCTGTCATTCCGATGCCATGGTCTGACACGGTGAGCGTGCCTGCTTCTTTGTCTACCGTGACTTTTACCTTGAGGTCGCCGAGTTCGCCCTTGAACTCACCGAAAGATGATAGTGTGCGGATTTTCTGGCTCGCGTCGACTGCGTTGGAAACCAGTTCGCGCAGAAAAATCTCGTGGTCGCTGTAAAGGAATTTTTTAATGACCGGAAAGATGTTCTCGGTTGTAACGCCGATAGTGCCTTTTGTTGTTGCCATTTTTATGTCAAGTTTTTGGTTTCGTTTAGTAAGCGGGAGTTGCTCTCCCTCCTTTCGATATAACAAACTGCAAAAAAAATGCCAATCGTGAAGATTGGCATTTTTTATTAATAATTGTTAACCGGTGTCAGTCGCCGTGTCATTCCTCGGCAGGGTTACCCTCTTCCTGGCTCTCGTCAGGGGGCGCTGGGGGAGCCGGCTTCGCTACGGATGTCAGCACCTTGTCAGTCTCCTTGTCATAGTCCACTTTGATGGTGTCGCCAGCCTTGAGTTCCGAATTGATTATCAACTCGGCCAATGGATCCTCAAGATATTTCTGTATGGAGCGCTTCAGCGGACGCGCGCCATATTGCTGGTCATATCCCTTGGTGGCTATGAATTCCTTGGCCTCGGGGGAGATGTCGAGCGTGTAGCCCATTATCTCCAGGCGGTTGCGGAAGCCACGCAACTCGATGTCGATGATTTTGAAAATCGCGTCTTTGTCGAGCGCGTCAAACATCACGATGTCGTCGATGCGGTTGAGGAACTCCGGCGCGAAAGCCTTGTTGAGAGCTTTCTGTATTACGGAGTCGTTATGTTCTTTCTCCTTGGCCGCGTCGCGGGTGGCGAATCCGACACCCGACCCGAAATCCTTCAGCTGGCGGGTGCCGATGTTGGATGTCATTATTATCAGGGTGTTCTTGAAATCGATATGACGGCCTAGGCTGTCGGTCAGACGGCCCTCGTCAAGCACCTGCAGCAGCAGGTTGAACACATCGGGATGGGCCTTCTCGATTTCATCAAGCAGAACCACAGAGTATGGCTTGCGGCGCACTTTCTCCGTAAGCTGGCCACCCTCCTCGTAGCCGACATATCCCGGAGGCGCGCCGACCAGGCGGCTCACCGTGAATTTCTCCATGTATTCGCTCATGTCGACACGAATCAGGGTGTCGGCGCTGTCAAACAGATACTCGGCGAGCTTCTTGGCGAGATGGGTCTTGCCGACTCCGGTCGGTCCGAGGAACATGAATGTGCCTATCGGCTTGTTGGGGTCTTTCAGTCCTACCCTGTTGCGCTGTATGGCTTTGACAATCTTGTCGATGGCCGCGTCCTGGCCTATGATGTCCCCTTTGAGTTTCGGGGCCATCTCCCTGAGACGCGAGCCTTCGGCCTGGGCTATGCGCTGCACAGGCACTCCGGTCATCATGGCAACAACCTCAGCCACCTTGTCCTCGTCGACAGTCACCCTGTCTGCCTCAAGCTGTTTCTCCCAGCGTTCATTGGCCTTGGCAAGCTGCTGTTTCAGCTCTTGTTCCTTATCCCTGAACGAGGCGGCTTTCTCAAAGTTCTGTGACTGGGCGGCGGCGAGCTTGGAAGCTCCGGCCTCGACGATGTCCTTCTCAAGCTGCTCGATTTCCTGCGGCACCATAATGTTTGTTATGTGGGCGCGCGAACCGGCCTCGTCAAGGGCATCGATGGCCTTGTCGGGGAAATTGCGGTCTGAGACATACCTCTCTGTCAGGCTGACACAGGCCTTGAGCGCGTCGTCGGTGAAGCTCACATTGTGGTGGGTCTCATATTTGTCCTTGATGTTGTTGAGAATCTGCAACGTCTCTTCGGGCGTGGTCGGTTCCACCATCACCTTCTGGAAACGGCGTTCGAGTGCGCCGTCCTTCTCGATGTTCTTGCGGTACTCGTCGAGCGTGGTGGCTCCGATGCATTGGATTTCGCCACGGGCGAGCGCGGGCTTGAGGAGATTTGCCGCGTCCATCTGCCCTGCGGAATTTCCCGCCCCTACGATTGTATGCAGCTCGTCGATGAAGAGAATCACGTCGGGATTCTTTGACAGTTCGTTCAGGATGGCTTTGACGCGTTCCTCAAACTGGCCGCGATACTTGGTGCCGGCCACGAGAGAGGCCATGTCAAGCGACACGACCCTCTTGTCGAAGAGAATCCTTGATACCTTGCGTTGCACTATGCGCAATGCCAGCCCCTCGACTATGGCAGATTTGCCAACACCCGGCTCTCCGATAAGCACCGGGTTGTTCTTTTTGCGGCGGCTGAGAATCTGGGCAAGGCGCTCGATTTCCACCTCGCGCCCCACTACGGGGTCGAGACGGCCATCTTCGGCTGCGCGTGTCATGTCGTTGCCAAACTTGTCAAGCGTCGGGGTGTCGTTGTTGCCTCTTGATTTGGCTGCCTGCCGGGCGTTGCGATCCTCGGCCGGACGCTGACGAGATGCCGCTTCCTGGCTTCTCTCCTCTTCTTCCTCATCATCCTCATCGTCGGTGAACCCGGCTCCGGCCCGGGGTGAGTCAGCATTGTTCTGCAACAGGGCGAGGAGTGAAGGGTAATCTATGCCAGCCTGACGGAAGGGGACGATGAAGTTCATGCGCTGCACCTCCGGGTTGTGGAGTATCGCAAGCAGCAGATGAATCGCGTCTACCGACTCGCTTTTCAGCATGCGCGCCTCAAGCACCGACAGCTTTATGAGGCGGTTGCTCAGGTCGCTGGCGGTGACATCTCCCCCGATTCGTCCGGCGGAAGCATCAAACAGCGAGTCGTCAAGCTGCTGGCGCAACTGGTATACCGACACATTCCTGGAGATTTTCTCCAGTAGCGAGAACACTTGCGAGCCGGTGTCGCCAAGAATTGCCAGGAACATATGTTCGGGGTTGATTATGTCGTTGTTGTGGCGCACAGCCTCCTGACGGCTGAGTTCCAGGATATTTTTCAGTTGTTCGGTGAAGTTGATGTCCATTTATCTCCTTTCTTCAATGAAAATGGATTCTTTTGGTTTCGTGGATATGTATCATATAACGGCAAAGAGTGTGCCAAATTGCATTCCACATAGCGCCCCTCGGGCTTAAAAATCCTTAAATGAAACGTGTCGTACTTATCGGAAATGATTTCTGATGCAAATATAACAATTCTTTCGGGGAAAATGCCTATCTTTGTAAGTTATTTCGGCGGAGCGGCGCCTCCCCCGAAACCTCTCCCTTCTCCCGCACGCCGGGACAAAGCGCTAATTCTTACAGCTTTAACAATATTATGCTCGACGAAGACCGCATTATCAAGATTAACATTGAAAACGAAATGAAGTCGGCCTACATCGATTATTCGATGTCGGTCATCGTTTCGCGCGCCCTTCCCGACGTCCGAGATGGACTCAAACCCGTACATCGTCGTGTGCTGTACGGTATGAACGTAATGGGCAATACTTCAGATAAGGCCCACAAGAAGGCCGCCAACGCCGTCGGAGAGGTTATGGGTAAGTATCACCCTCACGGAGACTCCTCGATTTACGGGACAATTGTCCGTATGGCCCAGTGGTGGGCAATGCGTGAATGCCTCGTTGACGGACACGGCAACTTCGGCTCGATAGACGGCGACGGTCCTGCCGCCATGCGTTACACCGAGGTGCGCCTCCAGAAAATCGGAGAGGAGATGCTCCGCGACATAGAGAGCGAGACGGTAGACTTCCAGCCAACATATGACAACGCCCGCAAGGAGCCGGTGGTGCTTCCCACACGCATTCCCAACCTCCTGGTGAACGGAGCCTCAGGTATCGCCGTGGGTATGGCGACAAATATGCCGACCCACAACCTGACAGAGTCAATCAACGCCTGCGTGGCCTATATCGACAATCCTGAGATTTCAATCGCTGACCTGATGAAGGTGATTCCGGCTCCTGACTTCCCCACAGGTGGCACGATTTTCGGGACAAACGGCGTCAAGGAGGCTTACGAGACAGGCCGTGGCCGCATCGTCATCCGCGCCAACGCCGATATCGAGCAGGAGAAAGACCACGAAGTCATCGTGGTGCACGAAATCCCTTACGGTGTCAACAAGGCCGAACTCATTAAATATATAGCCGAACTTGTAAACGAGAAGAAGCTCGAAGGCATCGCCGACCTCAACGACGAGAGCGATTACAAGGGCATGCGCATCGTCATCAAGCTGCGTCAGGACGCAAACGCCAATGTGGTGCTCAACAAGCTCTACAAGATGACCCCGATGCAGTCGACTTTCTCGGTCAACAATGTCGCACTGGTCAATGGCCGTCCCCGCCTGCTCAACCTCAAGGAAATTGTGGGAGCGTTTGTCGACCATCGTCATGATGTGGTCATCCGCCGCACCCAGTTTGAGCTGCGCAAGGCCCAGGAGCGCGCCCATATACTCGAAGGTCTGATTATCGCATGCGACAACATCGACGAGGTGATAAACATTATCCGCCACGCCGAGTCTCCGGATGCCGCCCGCCAGACACTCAGCGAGCGATTCGGGCTTAGCGAGGCCCAGACCCAGGCCATCGTGGACATGCGTCTGCGTCAGCTGACAGGTCTGGAACAGGACAAGCTCCACGCCCAGTATGAGGAAATCAAGCAGCTCATTGCCCGCCTGGAACTTATCCTGAACGATGACTCCGTATGCCGCAACGTGATCAAGGATGAGCTGATTGAGATCCGCGACCGCTTCGGCAACGAGCGTCGCACCAGAATCGAATATGCCGCCGGAGACTTCAACGCTGAGGACTTCTTTGCCGACGATGAGATGATCATCACGATCTCGCACCTCGGCTACATCAAGCGCACTCCCCTCTCGGAGTTCCGCGCCCAGAACCGTGGCGGCGTAGGCTCGCGTGGTTCAAACACCCGCGAGGAAGACTTCATCGAGTACATCTATCCCGCGTCGATGCACAACAACCTGCTATTCTTCACCCAGAAAGGTATGGTCTACAAGATGAAGGTGTACGAGCTTCCCGAAGGGGCCAAGAACACCAAGGGCCGCGCCATACAGAACCTGCTCAACATCGAGCCCGGCGACTCTGTCAACGCGTTCATCAAGATCAAGAATCTTGACGACACCGAGTTCACGGCTTCACACAACCTTGTGTTCGCAACCCGTCTCGGACAGATCAAGAAGACATCCCTTACCGAATACGCCCGCATCAACATCAAGGGCAAGAAAGCCATCATCCTTCGTGACGACGACAAGCTCATCGGTGTTGAACTGACCGACGGCAACTGTGAGATACTGATGGCCAACCGCAACGGCCGCGCCATCCGTTTCAATGAGCCCACCGTGCGTCAGATGGGCCGTGTCACCGGAGGTGTGCGCGGTATGCGCCTTGACGGAGGCGATGACGAAGTAATCGGAATGATTTGCATGTCACCCGATGACAACCACACAGTGATGGTTGTGTCTGAGAATGGCTATGGCAAACGCTCCGACATTGACGGCTACCGCATCACCAACCGTGGCGGAAAGGGAGTCAAGACAATGAACGTCACCGACAAGACAGGCAAGCTTGTGGCCATAAAGAGTGTCACCGACGACAACGACCTGATGATCATCAACCGTTCGGGAATCACGCTCAGAATCCGCCTGGCAGACATCCGTGTGATGGGACGCGCCACACAGGGTGTCCGCATCATCAACCTTGACAAGCGTGGTGACGAAATCGCGTCAGTATGCTGTGTCGACACCGATCCTGAAGAGGAAGCCGTGGAGGCCATAGAGAATCCTGAAGTTCTCGAGGCCCCTGCCGACAACTCACTCGAAGAACCGGAGGAGGAAGAGGCAGATGATGAGAACATTGATGACGCCGACGACGTTCTTAACCAAGACGACAGTGAAGAATAAATTACCTTACAACACATATCATAAAACTTTTTCGTTATGAAGAAAATCAGCATCTTAGGTCTTGCCTGTCTTGCAGTGGGTTCCATGTCGGCCCAGATGCAGGTTGTCAAGGATGTGGAGCATCAGCTCAAAGGAGATGTAACCTCGTATCCCAAAGCCATCGAGACACTGACCCCGGCATTCACCAATCCCGAGTCTGCCAATCAGGCCCAGACCTGGTATGTCGCCGGCAAGGGTGCCATCGACTTTGTAAACAACGCAGCCGCAATGCAGCGTGTGACTGGCGAACTCAATGCCCCCCAGGCCGCACAGTTCGTGCTTGATGGATTCGACTACCTCCAGAAGGCCCTTCCCCTTGACTCGGTTGTCGATGCCAAAGGCAAGGTGAAAACCAAATATTCCAAAGACATCATCAAACTGATTGTCAACAATTATCCCCTCACGGCAGACGCCGGACAGTGGTTCTACAACGATGCCCGCGATTATCCAAAGGCAGCTCAGGCGTGGACTCTGTTCATCAACCTCCCCAAGGATGAGCGTTTTGCCAAGGCCGGCCTGAAGGCGCAACCCGACACCATCGTCGGCATGTATGAGTTCTACACCGGTTGCGCCTACTCTCTGGCCAACGACCCTGCCCCCGCGCTCAACAGCTTCCTTGAAGCCATCAAGCTCGGCTATGACAAGAAGGAGGCATATGACTACGCCATCACCTCCGCCACCCAGATGAAAGACCTTGCCAAGGCTGCCGAAATCGCCCAGGCCGCCTACGAGGTTTATCCCGAGAACAGCTACCTCGGAACCATCATCAACAATTACCTCGACAAAAAGGAATATGACAAGGCTTCGGAACTCCTTGACCCCTACATCGCCAAGGATCCCAACAATGGCCAGGTCTACTTCCTCAAGGGCATCATCCTTGACCAGCAGGGCAAGACTGATGAGGCCAAGGCCCTTTACAAGAAGGCTATCGAACTTGACGAGAACAACTCCAACGCGCTCTTCCAGTATGCCTACAAGCTTTGCCAGGAGGCCGATGCCATCGACCAGAACGAAGGTGCCAATGTGTCACAGGCCGATTATGACAAATTCTGCCAGGAGCGCACTTTCCCCCTCTACCGTGAGGCCGCAGGCTACCTTGAGAAAGCTTACCAGATCAATGAGAATCTCACCGACTGCCTGACCCTTCTCCGTTCCATCTATTACAAGGTCGGAGACGAAGCCAATCTGGAACGTGTGAGAGCGATGTGATTTGGCATTCATTCATGAACAATCATTGACGGGGATTTCCGCCAATTCATAATACAAAGAGCGGTCTCCTGATCCGGGGGCCGCTCTTAAAATTTTGTGACAACTGATGGACATAATGATAAAGAACATGGTCTGCCGCCATTGCATACGGGCGGTGGAGGCCATACTTGAAAAGCTCGGCATACATAATGCGGAGATAATGCTCGGCACAGTCAGGATTCCTGACGAAGAGTTGGCAGGGATATCCCTTGAAGACCTCGACAGGGAGCTGGAGGCTGACGGATTCGAGAGGATATCAGACCGTAACGCGATGATTGTGGAAAATATCAAGAAGACAATCATACGGCATGTGCGTATCGAGCGCGACTGTCCGCTCAACCTCTCTGCCTGCCTTGAAAAACATCTGGACATAACCTATGACACGGCAAGCAGGATATTCTCGGCGCAAGAGGGCCGTACGATAGAGAAGTATTTCATCGCACAGAAAATAGAGCTCGTGAAGGAATTGATGAGTTACAACCAGATGAGCATCAGCGAGATTGCAGACCTTGCCGGATATTCCTCGGTGTCGCATCTTTCCCGCCAGTTCAAGGAGGTGACAGGCCTTACCCCATCCCAGTATTTGCGCCAGGGAGAGAATGACCGCCGGCCAATCACCCAGGTCTGACAGACTCCACGAAGCACAGACACCAGAACGACACACTTTTTTAGAAAAAAACACACTGCCGCTGTTACACTCCTCCGCATCCCTCGTTATACATATGAAATGAAAACCGACGTCCTCACATCCACATTTATGCGTTTCAGAGCCAGGCTCCACGGTGTCGCCGCGGGAATTGCCGGCCCTGACAGCGCGGAGGATGTCCTTCATGATGCTTTCTGCCGCCTTTGGTCGAGACATCCCGATATCGGCGATGAGTCGGAAGCCATAAAGCTGAGCTACACGGCCGTCAGAAATTCCGCCATAGACTTGTTCCGGTCAACCCACGTCCATCCGAGAGTGGCTATGGACGACATCCACGAGCAGCCATCCGATGAGGATGAATCGCTGACAGCCAGAGAGAAGGAAGAGACCTACGCAACCGTGGTGAGATTGAGCCGTCGGGCGCTGAATGAGACACAATACACGGTATTCAGGCTGCATGATATCGAAGGGGCCACATATCCCGAAATCGCGCAAGGCCTCGGTATGACCCAGGAGAATGTGAGAATGACCCTCAGCCGCGCCAGGAAAGCAATACGAGAACTTTACCGCAAAACCAACCATGATTGAAGATATGAAAACCAATGACATCCCGCTGCCACAATTGCTGACACTAATCAAAAAGTATTTCGATTGCTCGCTGACAGACGCGGAGGAGGCGTGTTTGAGAATTATGGTGGCGACCACGTGTTATTCCCACCCGGCAATTGACGAGGCCAAAGCCGTCATGGGGTTGCGACACATTGCAAAAGCCGGAAGCCGGAAACATAATGCCCGCATATCTTGGGTCGCTGTTACCGGAGTCGCCGCGGCGGTGGCTGTGGCGGTATCCTTGGCGACACACTTCATGCTGCCTTCTGGATTGCATTCTGTCGACTCCACATGCATCGCTTATATCGACGGCAAGAGGGTCACAGACGAGGACGCGGTCATACGCCAGCTCCAGTCTGACATGCGCGAATTCGGAGACTGCGCCTTGGAGATTCGCCAGGCCGTGCGTGACGAGATTGAGGAAGCCATACCTGTGATAGACATATACGAGTCACAGCCACTGCTGACAGAGAACTAACAACCCAACATTCAATATCCATTATGAGACGTATCATATTGATGACCCTGACGATGATTGTCGCCACTTTGGCGGCGGCAGCCCAGAGCGGGTTACAGATAAACCAGATTTTCGGAGGAAAATATGTGAGCGACCCATCTGTCACAGAAACCATTATGAGTGGCGAACAGCGTTTTCTGCGTGCGAACTATCTGTCAAACCTTGCGACATTCAAAGGCGAGGCGAAGACATACGCCCCGATAATCCAGCCATTGGTGCTTGCCGACGGCGCTCAGGCCATAGGCCGCAATGTCCGATACAAGGATGGGAAACTGCAGTATGCGTTCTTCATGCTCAAGCCTGTCACTGTCGATGGTCGCAAGCACAACCGTTATCTTTATTACATATACAACGCCAAACCTGCCAGCCCCACGGTAATGGTGATATACTTCGACGGGGTATTGTCGAAGGCTCAGGCCGAATCGTTTGTGAAAAAACTGTCAAAATAATCATTCATCACACATAACACCTAAATATCCTATGTTACGTAAAATATTTGTCTGTCTCTCCGCTGCCCTCACCTGCTCCCTCTTGTCAGTTGCCAATCCAGGCATTACGGAGTCAACCTGTGATTCGATACCGGAGGTGTCGAGCATGCCTGTCGACACGTTGCTCAATGTGTCAAAGGCGTCAGACATTGACATCCATTCTGACGGGTCATTCACACAAATCACAGTCAAGGGTCTCAACGACACGGAGGATAATTTCTATTATGACACACAAGCCAGGAAGAATACGACCGCATTTTCCCATTTCATAATCAAATGCGGCAACATAAGTGACGTGCTTGTGGTGGAGACGGCCAACAACGTGAAAGTGTCATATCAAGATGCCGAGGGGACTCCGCAAAGCTACAATTTCTCATTTGCCGACCCGGAAAACCGCTCACAGAAATCATATATCGGGAAAAATGGAGCGATTTCGCAATAAGCCTTTCTGACAGAAACGCGGTCAAGTGGCAGATCGTGACACGCGGACTCTCCTTGGGCTGGGTGACCCCGACCTGCGCGTCACCTTCATTCGACGCGTCAATGGGGCGAAGCATAGAGGCGTCATGGCTGATGGTAATGGGTGTGGAGATGCGTTACCGTTCACTCGCGGTTGCGACAGGTCTGGGCGTGGAAGGACGTAATTTCGTGACGAAAGGCAACCGGTATTTTCACAAGAATCCGGATGGACGCATCTCTCTCGAACCGTATGCTGACTATATGACCGACCGACGCTCGCGCATCAATGTGTTCAGCCTTGAAGTTCCGGTGTTATGCACCCTCTCATTCGGGCCGAAAGACCGATGGGGAGTGACATTTGGCCCGGTGGTCAATTTCAACACTTCAGCAAACATCAAAACCCAGTATAAAGTCGGTGACGAGTCTTACTCCATAAAAAGCTCAGGTATAGCCCAGGCTCCGGTGACTGTCGACGCGTTGCTGTCGGTGCATTACAATGGCATCGGCCTGTATGCCCGTTATTCCCCTATGGATGTGCTGAAGAACTCAACAGCAATGGACTTCGGGGCGTTCTCGACCGGCATAACGCTTTCGTTCTGACATTCATACACCATATCCATCATAATTGGGCCGGGCATTAGTCCGGCTCTTTTGTTATGTATATATGCATTCTTCGCGAATCGGGAATGATGCAATCTTATCCCGCAATTGTTTAACGGCCGACTTGCCGATTATGGCTAACTTTGCATAAAAGAAAAAGGTATATGGATTTCAATGTGTTTTTTACGTCATTGCTCGACATTCTCAATGAGATGTCGCCTTACATATTGCTTGGTTTCCTGATCGCCGGACTGCTCCATGAATTCGTGAAACCTGAGACGATGAGCCGTCATCTTGCCGGGAAAGGCTGGAAGCCTGTCGTCAAGGCAGCCCTGCTGGGTGTGCCTCTGCCGCTCTGTTCCTGTGGCGTGCTTCCCACGGCTGTCGGGCTTCACCGCCAGGGCGCTTCTAAGGGAGCGACCACCTCGTTTCTGATTGCCACTCCTCAGACCGGTGTGGACAGCATTGCTGCCACATACTCACTGCTCGGGTTGCCGATGGCTGTTATGCGGCCCATAGCCGCCCTGGTCGGCGGCTTTGTCGGCGGAGTCTGGGTCAACGCGTTTGACAGGGACAAACAGAAGCATGTCGCCGATTCCGGGAAAGAGACTTCTGCTTCTTGTACCGATGTATGCGGAGACTGTTGCCACTCAGACGGCAGGGACAACCATACTGGCATAGCCGCACGATTGTGGGCCGCGGTCAGGTATGGATTAGTGGACATGGTGGCCAGTGTGGGCAAATGGCTCGTCATAGGATTGGTTGTGGCCGCGCTGATTACAGTATATGTGCCAGACCAGTTCCTGGTGTCGCTGAGCGACCGTCCGTTGCTGGCGATGCTGGCGATGATTGTAGTCGCGGTCCCAATGTATGTCTGCGCCACCGGCTCCATACCCATCGCGATGTCTCTGGTCTTGAAAGGACTCAATCCTGGGGCTGCCTTCGTTCTGCTAATGGCCGGCCCAGCCGCCAACTTCGCCTCGATGATGGTGCTTGGACGCGCCATAGGCAAAAAAGCCACTGCCATCTATGTGATGTCGGTGATTGTCACCGCCCTGCTTTTCGGCCTTATTGTCGACTACCTTCTGCCGGTGGAATGGTTTGGGATGTCGGGGCACGCCACCGGAGCCACATCCCACGCCTGCCATCATTCGTTTGGCTGGTTTGAGACATCATGCACCATAATGCTGCTTTTTCTGCTGACGTATTCATTCTTCGCCACCAGGCATCACCATCATAGTAACCCACAAACATCTTCAGATATGACACAGACATTCAAAATCGACGGGATGTCATGCAACCATTGCCGCATGACAGTAGAAAAAGCCATCGCCGCCATCCCCGGCGTAGAAAAAGTCGAAGTCGACCTTTCCGCCGCATCCGCTACGGTCGAAGGTGATTTCGATTCGGCGGCAGTGGTGAAAGCCATCACCGATTCTGGGTTCGATGTGAAATAGAATCGACGCGTGACAAACCAAAAGCGCCTGCATGATGTTGTACAACTAAGTCGACAAACTTATTGTTGTCACATCATGCAGGCTACTTTATATGACCATACGCTTACCCCGCTCAAACGCGGCTTTGTGACCGTCCTCCATCTGATGGTGCTGGCGGCCTCGGTCATCATGATTGCGTGGATAACCCGCGAGACTATCGACAACGTCTCATTCTTGTCTGCGCCCGGATACATGAGATTCCAGTTCTGGGTATGCCTGCTGTTCCTGTTTGACATAGCCGTCGAGTGGCTATTCGCCCCCAGGAAGTGGAGATACCTTGTGGCAAACATATTCTTCATACTCATAAGCATACCATGGCTTAACATCGTGGAGGCGCTTCATCTGCATATGTCGCCTCCTGTGGCATATCTCATGCGCTTCGTCCCGATGATTCGCGCCGGGTATGTGCTGGCGCTGATTTCAGGAGCATTGTCGGCCAACAAGGCCCTGAGCATGATGGCTGTCTATATAATCTGGGTTATAACCTCTGTGTATTTTGGCTCACTGGTCTTCTTTGTCGAGGAGCATTACATAAACCCGCTTGTCGGCTCATGGTGGGACGCACTGTGGTGGGCGTCGCTCAACATCACCACCGTCGGATGCGAGATTTCACCTATGACCGCCACCGGGAAAGTGCTTGCCATAATACTGTCCGGCGAGGGGCTGATACTGTTTCCGGTATTCACAGTGTATGTCACCAACGCAGTGATAGGTTCTCAGAAAGGAGAAACAACCGGCAGTACTGACAGTCCGGGAGAATCACCCGCCGCCGGAACGATTGCCCCATCATCTTCCTCAGCCCCATCACAGCCCAAAGTGTGACACCGCCCAAAGGCATACAGGATAGAATTGCCTTAGTAGTTTTTGCCATTCGCGCGGGGATATATTGCATTTTTTTCCTACATTTGCAGAATGATATCAATCATTACGAATTATAAACCAATATCACATATTTTTAGCTTATGGCAATTTCCACTGAATTGAACAAAACAAAAGCCGTTCTCAGTGATAAGAGCTGGGCTCGCTGGACCGCCTTGGGGCTGCTCGCTTTTGCGATGTTCTGCTCTTACATTTTTATGGACATCTTGTCGCCTATCAAAGACCTCTTGCAGTCGACCAGAGGATGGGACTCGACCGCGTTCGGCACGATGCAAGGCTCAGAGACATTCCTCAATGTATTCATCTTCTTCCTGATCTTCGCCGGAATCATCCTCGACAAGATGGGTGTCAGGTTCACAGCCATTCTCTCGGGAGCTGTGATGCTTGTCGGTGCGACAATCAACTGGTATGCCCTCACAGATGCCTTCCTGGGAAGTTCGCTTGACGTATGGTTCACCAACCATCTCAACTATATTCCTGTTTTCGACGAACTTGGCATCTCCCCTTTCTATGAAGGGATGCCCGCGTCGGCCAAGTTCTCGGCTGTCGGCTTCATGATATTCGGCTGCGGAGTGGAAATGGCCGGCATAACGGTGAGCCGAGGAATCGTGAAATGGTTCAAGGGCCGCGAGATGGCCTTGGCGATGGGTTCGGAAATGGCCCTCGCCCGTCTTGGAGTGGCCACCTGTATGATATTCTCCCCGATGTTCGCTGAACTTGGCGGCCATGTGAGCGTAGCCCGCTCGGTGGCATTCGGAGTCGTGCTGCTTATGATTGCCTTGATTATGTTCATCGTTTATTTCTTCATGGACAAGAAACTCGACGAGCAGACACATGCCGAGGAGGAAAAGGATGATCCTTTCAAGATAAGCGACCTTGGCAAAATCCTTACCAGCGCAGGGTTCTGGCTTGTAGCACTCCTTTGCGTGCTTTATTACTCAGCCATCTTCCCCTTCCAGAAATATGCCGTAAATATGCTCCAGTGCAACCTGACGCTGACCCCTCCCGACAGCGCATCGTTCTGGGCAACTGACACCGTGACGGTTCTTCAGTATGTCATAATGCTTGTGGTAGCAGCTGCAGCTTTTGCAAGCAACTTCTCCAAAAACAAGGTTGTACGATACTCCACCCTGGCGATCGCCATCATCTCCCTTGTAGGCTATTGCGTGATGGGATACATGCGCCAGTCGGCAGCCGCAATCTTCGCCGTGTTCCCCCTCCTGGCGGTCGGCATCACCCCCATTCTCGGCAAGTTTGTCGATTACAAAGGTAAAGCGGCCTCGATGCTTGTGCTTGGGTCAATATTGCTTATAGCGTGCCATCTGACATTCGCATTCATCCTGCCGATGTTCAAAGGGAATGACCTGGCTGGTGTCTGCGTGGCATATGTGACAATCCTGGTGCTGGGCGCATCATTCTCCCTGGTTCCGGCATCCCTCTGGCCCAGTGTGCCCAAGCTCGTAGACGCCAAAATCATAGGTTCGGCCTATGCCCTGATTTTCTGGATTCAGAATATCGGCCTCTGGCTCTTCCCGCTTCTTATCGGCAAGGTGCTTGACAACACCAACCCGAAGATTACAGAGGCCCTGGCCAACGGCACAATGTCTCCCGAGACAGCCGCCATCAGCTACAACTACACCTGGCCGCTAGTGATGCTGGCGTTCCTCGGTGTGGCCGCCCTGCTGCTTGGTCTCGTCCTCAAGGTAATAGACCGCAAGAAGGGCCTTGGTCTTGAAGAGCCCAACATCAAGGGTGATGAAACAGCGGTCCTTGAATCAGAAGTGGCAACCGCTGAGGAATAAAATTATAAGCAAGCTACATTTTTTAGACATTCTTCAATCAACAGTTCGGTAATTTTTGAGCAGGCATAGCTGTATCGCACTGATACACAATAGTTTGCATTGATATTGAATTGTTATCGCATCTTATTGATATTCAATTGAATATGCAAATTTTACCGAACTATTGTCAATGAAACCGGCCAAGTTTTTGGCCGGTTTCATTGCTATTATATAATTATTTTCATAACTTTGCGGTAGAATCTAACCTTAGGAAACCGCTCTCTTGTTTTCTTACCAAACAGAATAAACAAAATCTTACCATATCTAATAAAAACAATGAGCAAACCTTATGTAGTCGGAATCGACATAGGCGGCACCAACACCGTCTTCGGCATCGTGGATGCCCGCGGCGTTGTCATCGCCAGCTCCTCTATCAAGACCCGCAAGCACAATACCATCGAGGCATATCTTGACGAGCTTCACACCGAACTCACCAAGCTTATCGAAGTGAACGACGCAGTGGATAAAATCCATGGCATCGGAATCGGCGCGCCCAACGCCAATTATTACACCGGCACAATCGAGAGCGGTGTCAACCTCCCCTGGCCCACCCCGATACCCTTGGCACAGCTCGTGAGCGAGAAGTTCGGCGTTCCCGTGTCAATCACCAACGATGCCAACGCTGCCGCCATCGGTGAAATGACATATGGTTCGGCCCGTGGCCTAAAAGACTTCATAATGATAACACTCGGAACCGGGGTCGGCTCAGGCGTTGTCATCAACGGGCAGCTCGTCTATGGCCATGACGGATTCGCCGGAGAGCTTGGCCACCTTATTGTGAAGCGCAACAACGGCCGTCTCTGCGGCTGCGGACGCAACGGCTGCCTGGAGACCTATTGCTCCGCTACCGGCGTGGCCCGTACTGCACGCGAATTTCTTGAAGCCCGCAGCAACGAGCCCTCCCTGCTGCGCAATATGCCCACCGATGAAATCACCTCGAAAGATGTGTATGACGCAGCCATCGCTGGCGACAAGCTCGCCAAGGATGTGTTTGAATTCACCGGCGACATTCTCGGCGCTGCCTTGGCAGATTTCACCATCTTCTCAGCGCCCGAGGCATTCATCCTCTTCGGTGGCCTCGCAAAAAGTGGCGAGTTGCTGATGAAGCCACTGCGCGAATCAATGGAAAAGAACATGATGCCCATCTGGAAAGGCAAAGTGAAGGTGCTTCTTTCCGAGCTGAAAGAGGCTGATGCTGCGGTCCTTGGTGCGAGCGCACTCGGATGGGAAGCAAAGTTCCAGCCCATCACCCCCTCGGCCGTCCCCGTGGCTCCCACTCCCGCCACTGTTCCCGCATCAACCGTTAAATGACCACTGGAAATCACAGACATGTGACGACAGTGTAATCAAATAAAACAGCGCTCCAAAAGTTTTATATTCAACTTTGGGGGCGCTGTTTATAAATTCTGTCATATATGTCAATTCACAAGTTCGGCCAATCTCCAGAATGATTGCCGATATGTCGAGATTGGCATTCAAGACTCAGACAAAAGACAAACAATTCTACAATGAAACCCGAAATCAAACTTTGCCTGATTGCATTTGCTGCCATTGGCGCAATGTCATGCTCTGGCAACAAAAACGAAACCGCTGTCACAAACGAGAGCATGGCTCAGGATGTCGCAGCGTATGCCGACATCAAAGGCCAGTGGAATCTGGAGAACATAGTATTCAGTGACTCCGACTATGTGCGTCCCTCTGATGAAGTCCCTGGCGTGTGTCAGTATATCGTCTTCGAGGACAGCACATACCATATACACACTAACTGCAATACTTTCTCTGGGGCTTTTTCAATCAAAGGCGACTCCATAACACTGGGAGACGGAGCCATGACAGAAATGGCCTGTGACAATATGGCGACAGAAGATGCCCTTCGTAAAATTCTTCCGAATATCGCCACTGTATACATCGAGAACGATTCAATCGCTCGTCTTGACAGCCGTAACCCGTCGGAATATATCGTACTTCGCAAGACGTCAGAAGAGGAGTAACGCCGGGATGAATATCCAAGAGTCATTGTCGAAGCGGATTAATATGCCGGAAATCAAGAGTGTGGCTTCATGGGCTTCAGGTTCACAGGAAAACATAGCCATACTTTGGTCTCTGGCGCGGTCGGAGGACAGGATGACGTGTGTGAACGCGCTTTGGTCAATGACCCATCTGCCGGCAACTGATGCAAAATTGCTTTTGCCTTTGCGTGATGAAATGATCGACATGCTGTTGGTCGAGACTGACACGGGTAAAAAACGCATGCTTCTCCAGTTGCTGAGAGAACAGGAATACTGTGAGGAGGATGTGAGAACCGATTTCCTCGACTATTGTTTGTCGAAAATCAACTCAGAATGTGAATCATGCTCTATCAGATGTTTCAGCATATATGCTGCGTACAAAATGTGTCGACATTTCCCGGAGTTGATTACCGAGCTGGAAAGACATCTTGATATGATGCGATACCAGACCTTGTCGCCAGGGCTGACGAGCGCATTCCGGCATACAAAATCAAAAATAGCACAACTGAGAAAATCCAATGGGTGGCAATAATCAAGGCGCCACATCTGGCATATGAAGACAGTCATACCTGCAATGTTTGTCGACGCAGCCATTGCAATCATCAACAAATCAAGGATATGAACATCGAGCATTTCCGTGAATATTGTCTTTCAATGGGAGATGTGACCGAGAAGAATCCATTCGGGAAGTTTGCCCGCCGTTTCGACTCTATATTGGTCTTTTACATTCTTGACCATATGTTCTGCTTCGTGGATATGGATGATTTCTCATCCGTCACAGTCAAATCCACGCCAGATGAAATTGAGGAAATACAGATGCGGCACTCATCTGTAAGCAAGCCACTTAACCAGAGCCTCCGCCACTGGATCCAGCTCAATCTCGACGGCGACATTGCGGACTCGGAGATATATGACCTTGTCAAACGCTCATATGAAATTGTCAAGGCAAAATACACCCCCAAACGAAAAAATACTGAGCAGAAGAAAGGATATTAAAGTCTGGCAAGTGGCAGCAGATAAAAAACAGGAATCGGACAATCCGATTCCTGTTTTTTATTCTTGTCTATGTCGCGGCAAGGGTTCAGCCTTTGACAGCTGCGATACCGGGAAGCACCTTTCCTTCGATAGCCTCGAGGAGGGCACCGCCACCGGTCGACACATAGCTAACCTCATCGGCGAGGCCGAACTTGTTGACGCATGCCACGGAGTCTCCACCACCTACGAGGGAGAACGCACCGTTGTTGGTGGCCTCTACGATAGCCTCTGCGATGGCGCGTGAGCCGGCTGCGAAGTTGTCAAACTCGAATACACCGGCAGGACCGTTCCAAAGGATGGTCTTGGCGCCCTTGATGGCATCAGCAAAGATTTTGCGGGTCTCGGGACCTGCGTCAACACCTTCCCAGCCTTCGGGGATGTCCATTACAGAGCAAATCTGGGTGTTGGCGTCATTCTTGAAGTCGTCGGCTGCCACGCAGTCTACGCCAAGCACGAGGTTCACGCCCTTCTCTTTGGCCTTCTGCATGATTTCGCGTGCGAGATCAAGCTTGTCAAGCTCGCAAAGCGACTGGCCGACATTTCCGCCCTGAGCCTTGGCGAAGGTGTAGGTCATACCGCCGCAGAGGATAAGGTTGTCAACCTTGTCCATGAGGTTCTCGATGATGCCGATTTTGGTGGACACCTTAGAGCCGCCCATGATTGCGGTGAAGGGACGTTTGATGTCGCTGAGGATTTTGTCGACAGCGTCAACCTCCTTTTCCATCAGGTAGCCGAGCATCTTGTCTTCAGGCTTGAAGTAGTCAGCGATGACTGCGGTGGAGGCATGCTTGCGGTGAGCGGTGCCGAAAGCATCGTTCACATAAACATCAGCGTAGGAAGCGAGTTTCTTGGCGAACTCTTTCTGCTTCTCTTTCATCTCTTTCTTGGCAGCCTCGTATGCGGGATCGGCTTTGTCGATGCCAACAGGCTTGCCCTCCTCCTCGGGATAGAAACGGAGGTTTTCAAGCAGGAGGACTTCTCCGGGCTGGAGATTGGCGGCAGCCTCTGTGGCATCAGCGCAGTCGGGAGCGAACTTCACGTCGCGGCCGAGAGCCTTGGCCACAGCGTCCTTGATCTGAATCAGGGAAAGCTTGGGATTGACCTTGCCTTTGGGCTTGCCCATATGTGACATGATGATCAGGCTGCCTCCAGCCTCAAGGATTTTCTTGAGAGTGGGAAGTGCGCCGCGGATGCGGGTGTCGTCGGTGATGTTGCCGTTCTCGTCCAGGGGCACGTTGAAGTCAACGCGGACGATGGCCTTTTTGCCGGAAAAATTGTAATCGTCGAGTTTCATGATTCTGATATGTTTGGGTATAATCTTGTTTCTTAGTTTTGAGCCAACAAATATAGCCATTTTCGACGAGGCGGTGAAACCCCTCGCGTTAAATTTTGCTATAAGTGCCAAGAAATCCTTTCATCTCTTCAGCTACCGTTTTGGCGGCTTCAGATGCGGCTTCGGCGAAGTCCTTGCCAGTAGACGCGTAGATGATGGCCCTTGACGAGTTGACGAGCAGTCCGCAATCCTCGGTCATCCCGTAACGGCACACCTCTTCAAGGCTGCCTCCCTGTGCGCCAACTCCGGGGACAAGCAGGAAACTGTCGGGAGCGACCTTACGGATGTCCTCGAACATCTGTCCGCGGGTTGCCCCTACGACATACATCGTATCGTCGGTCGTGCCCCACGTCTGTGATTTGCGGATGACATTCTCAAAAAGGCGGTTTCCATCCTCGTCGCGTATGAGCTGGAAATCAAGGCTTCCTTTGTTGGAGGTCAGGGCAAGCAGTATCACCCACTTCCCCTCGTAGCCAATGAACGGTTTCACGCTGTCTTCTCCCATATACGGCGCGACGGTGATGGCATCGGCTTGCAGGTCGTTGAAGAACGCGCGGGCATACATCGCCGATGTGTTCCCGATGTCACCGCGTTTGGCGTCAGCAATGACAAAATGGCGGGGATGCTTCTCCTTAATATAAGCTATGGTGTCTGCCAGAGCTTTCCATCCATCCGCGCCGAACGCCTCGTAGAATGCGGTGTTTGGCTTGTAGGCCACGCAATACGGGGCGGTCGCGTCTATGATGGCCTTGTTGAACGCCATCATGGCCTTGTAGGTGTCTCCATCAGCTTCCTCCACCAGCCATTGCGGCATTTTCTTGATGTCGGAATCGAGTCCCACACATAGAAACGAGCGTTTCTCCTTGATGTGGTCGATGATTTCCTGTCTTGTCATATGGGTAATATTGTGTATTGGGTTATTTTGTCTCTTCTTTGAATCGGGCCGCCGTCTCACGGGGCAGGAATATGGTGCCTGACAAACGGCAATATGTGTCGCCTCGGAAGCATCCGTCCTCTATCTCGGCATTGAGATAGATATAAGTAATCGAGGCTCCTTTGATGTTGCCGGCAGTGGTTGTCACTGGCAGTCGGTCGAATCCAGAACCGTTGTAACCGACGGCACGCAATTGGCCAAGGCTGAACACAAGCGCCCCGTAATCGCCAATGCTGACTATCACAGAGTCGTTGACCAACGCGATGTCGTTGGCCTCGACCTCTCCGAGGTTGACGGCCACACACCCGACAGGGATGGAGTCAAAACTTGAATTGCACCTTGAGGATATGTGCAACCTTTTGTCATCATTGTCGGATAGCGCCCAGATTGTCTCTTTGTCATCCTGTTTCTCTTTCCTAATGTGGTCGAAAGTCACCAAGCCGGCAAGACTCTCAATCCCCATCTCGTTTTCAAGATAGCTTTTCTGGGATCGTAGACTGGCGGTGAGCGATTCCCAAGCATGCTGCCGGAAATAGCTATCTGACACAGGGAGAGCCCAGCCCGCGTCAATCATGGCCTTTTTCAGGTTGGAACGCATCGAGGCCTCGGTCACGGTAGTGACATTCAGCGGTGTGATTGAACTTAACGCAATGACCGCGCAGAAACTTACCGGTATCACCCATATTTTCCGCCCTTTGGTCATTATCCACCAAATAATCACCCCATACATCCACAGGTTGACAAGCAATACATATAGGCGGCTCACTGTGAGACCATATTTCATCATCCTGTGGCCTATCACCCAGCTCATCATGACCACGGGCAGCAACAGCAGCCATGGACTTAGACGGTTGAACCAGCACGCGACAGCGTTGTCGCCATCGCGCAACGCTTGATGGAAGATATATCTCTGGGCGCAATATGCCAGGAAAACACCTATGGCCTGGAATGACAGGTCGCGGACCGGAGTTGTCCCGGTGAGGAGTACATCCACAAGATAGATATAGAAAATCAGCAAGTATATCACGAGCAGCGGCACCGACACTAATGTGAATGCCCCCTTGGAAAAAGGCGCCAGCCGGAAGACCGGCCTTTTGACAGCGTTCTTTATAGAAAAACTTGCGATTGAGAGGGACCCAAACAGCATCATCGGGACGAATGTCAGCCAGAACTGTCCGAAGATTTCGATTCCCAGCAGCGCATTTCCTCCAAATGTTATAATGGTCATGGCGATGAGTACCGAAAGAGCCACAATAGCAGCCCTCATCACGCCGACAAAGCCTCTCATCGTGGTTGACCATGACTCGTCCACGCTGTCGCTCTTACGCCAAAACGGGAAGAAAACCAAAGTCAGCAAAACAAGAGCATATCCTGTAATCGAGCTGTATATCTCAAGATGGTTGTCATACCTGAAGCTTCTGAACTCGTAAAAACTGCTCCTGTCTAGAATGAGAATATACAGAAAAGCCAGCACAATCACTGTTGCCTGTCCGGCCACAGCCATAATCCTGCTTCTGCCAACGGAAACCAGGCTCGCAGCGAGCGAACCCACACAAGCCAACAAGCAAGGAACCCCGAATGTCATGGTCAAAGGATACTTGACATCAGGGCAGCCTATGACAATCGCGAAGATGGCCAGGAAGAACAACGCCACGGGGAATTCCCTTACGGCCTCCCCGCAATCTTCCGCGAGTTTCCTAAAAAGGTTGTTGCTTTTCTTATCCATTAGAGTTCGGCTTCTTTTAGCTTCTCGGCATTTTCGGCTATAATCAGATGGTCGATGCAGTCCTGGATGTCGCCGTCGATGAATGCCTGGAGGTTATAGATGGTATAGTTGATTCGGTGGTCAGTGATGCGCCCCTGCGGGAAATTGTAAGTGCGAATCTTGGCCGATCGGTCGCCGGTCGAGACGAGGGTCTTGCGTCGGGACGCGATGTCATCCACATACTTCTGATGTTCGCGGTCGTAGATGTATGTGCGCAGGCGGCTTAGGGCGCGTTCCTTGTTTTTGGGCTGATCGCGAGTCTCGGTGCATTCAATCAGAATCTCATCGGTCTGGCCTGTGACCGGATTGCGCCACATATACCGCAGGCGCACACCCGACTCCACTTTGTTGACATTCTGGCCCCCGGCCCCACCGCTGCGGAATGTCTCCCATTTGATTTCACCCTCATTGATTTCTACATCAAAAGCCTCCGCCTCAGGCAAGACGGCCACGGTGGCAGCCGATGTATGCACCCTGCCCTGTGTCTCGGTGGCCGGGACACGCTGGACGCGATGCACACCGCTCTCATATTTGAGGGTGCCATACACATTGTCGCCGGTAACGGCGAACACTATCTCCTTGAAACCTCCGGCAGTTCCCTCCGAAAAGCTTGTCACGGCAACCTGCCAGCCTTTCGACTCGCAGTATTTGGAATACATTTTGAACAGGTCTCCGGCAAAGAGTGCGGCCTCGTCCCCGCCTGTGCCGCCACGGATTTCGACTATGGCGTTTTTAGCGTCTTCGGGGTCGGCCGGGATAAGCATTATCTTGATTTCCTCCTCAAGGAGAGGGAGGGCGGCAGTGGCCTCGTCAAGCTGCTCACGGGCCATTGAACGCATCTCGTCGTCATTCTCTGTCTCAAGTATCTCCTTTGATTCGGCGATATTGTCAATCAACGACCGGTAACGACGAGTGGCGTTTGTGAGCCGTTCAAGTTCCTTGTATTCCTTGTTGAGGCGCACATAACGTTTCATATCGGCGATTACAGCCGGGTCAGTTATAAGAGTCGAAACTTCCTCAAAGCGTGATTCTATGCCGTCGAGGCGGTCAAGAAGGGTGTTTTCTGCCATACAGTGATATGGTGTCGTGGATTTTTCCGCGAAGTTACGAAAAATCCACGACTTGCCGGGCCGGAACCGATGAAAATGACTATATTTGCACTTGATAATCTATAAAAGACAGTCTGGATGCGCCCTTTTGAAAACGACAGCCGCCAAAAGATTGATTGCCGGCAGAAAGATGCCGACAGCATAATCAAGTTGTATTCACAGAAATTCGGAGAACCATCCGTGGAAATCACACCTCTGGCGGGTGCCGGGTCAAACCGCAGGTATTTCCGCCTGCGGGCTGAGTCGGGCGACACATTGGTGGCGACATGCGGTGACGACATCGCTGAAAACCGGGCATTCATAGCCTTGTCAGGCCATTTGACGGCATGCGGCTTGCCGGTGCCCGGGGTGTTGGCTGTGTCTGATGATGCCAGCACATATATCCAGACATGGGCGGGAAGCAAAGACCTGTTTTCCGCGCTGTCCTACGCGAGGGAAACAGGCGAATATTCCGCCGCCGACATAGCGCTACTTGAGAGGGCCATGCGACTCCTTGCCCGTACGCAATATCTCGGGGGCGCAGATATGGATTTCAGCCGGTGTTATCCTCGATGCGAGATGGACAGCAGGCTTGTAAATTGGGATCTCAATTACTTCAAATATTGTTTCCTGAAACCATCGGGTATAGAATTTGACGAGTATGCCCTCCAGGATGAGTTTTGCCGTCTGGCAACTGTATTGCTTGAGGAAAATGATAATTGGGCCACATTCATGTTGCGCGATTTCCAGAGCCGTAATGTCATGGTCGGAGATGACGGCAACCTTACCGTGATAGACTTCCAGGGTGGACGGCGCGGCCCATGTGGCTACGATGTGGCCTCTTTCCTTTGGCAGGCCAAGGCCGGTTATCCAGATTGGTTGAAGGAATGCCTGATTGACTCATATGTCAATGAGATGGAGCAGCTCGATTTATCATTTGATGCCGGCAAGTTCAGAAGCAGACTCCCGTTTTTTGTGCTGTTCCGTTCGTTGCAGACCTTGGGGGCTTATGGCTTCCGGGGATGGGTCGAACGAAAGCCTCATTTCCTGCAGTCTGTGCCAGCCGGAGTTGACAATCTCGCAGCCGTGATGGGATATGAAAAACTATCAGGGGATTTCCCTGTGCTGAAGCATATCGCAGGGCTACTTCAGGAGCGTTTCGGCCGTGAAGCGGAAGCAAAACGCAGAAATGCTTTCACATATGACATTTCGGCATCAGACAGCATACTGACCGTCAGGGTCAGCAGTTTCTCATACAAAAAGGGCATCCCTGCCGACCCGTCGGGGAATGGCGGAGGATTTGTGTTTGACTGCCGCGCGCCGCATAACCCCGGGCGGTATGAGCCTTACAAGAAGCTGACCGGGCTTGACAAGCCTGTCAGGGATTTCCTTGAGGCAGATGGGGAAATCGAGCCATTTGTAAAGGAGTGTGAACGCCTTGTCGACGCCTCAGTGGAACGCTACATACAACGTGGTTTCACAGACCTTGCGGTGAATTTCGGATGTACCGGAGGGCAGCACCGTTCGGTGTATTCCGCCGATGCCATAGCGCGTCACATTAATGGAAAGTACGGCGTGAGGGTGTTGCTTTCGCATCGCGAGCAAGGCATTGCCGAGGAGTTGCCGCCAAGGGATGTGACTGTCGTTTTCGATTCATTCCTGCGTGAACCCCAGAAACCATATATCCCGAATTCGTTATGAAAGCTATGATATTCGCCGCCGGGCTCGGTTCCCGGCTGAAACCGTTCACGCTTGAGCATCCCAAGGCGCTTGTCACTGTGGGAGGCAAACCTATGCTCCAGCGGGTCATAGAGAATGTGGCCGCGGCTGGAGTCAGGGAGGTGGTTGTGAATGTGCATCATTTCGCCTCCCAGATTGTGGATTTCCTCCGTGAGAATGACAATTTCGGATTGGAAATAACTGTGAGCGACGAGTCGGATTGCCTCCTTGACACAGGTGGCGGACTGCTGAAAGCCCGTGACTTGCTTGTCGGCGGAGCGCCGGAAGAGCCGATACTCCTTCACAACGCCGACATACTTACCGATTTGCCGCTAGGCATGATGCTTGAACGCCATAAGCTAAGCGGAGCTGATGTGACCCTCCTGTGTGGCGACCGCCACTCCTCAAGGAGACTGTATTTCGCCAAGGATGACGACCGCCTGGCCGGATGGGAGAACGTTTCAAGCGGAGAGGTTAATCCCAAAGGGTTCAGACCCAGGGAAGATGTCAGCCCCTCACCTTTCAACGGAGTGCATATCGTCAATCCCTCGGTCTTCACGTTGCTTGAGGAATATGCCCCGGAGGGAATAACCCCGTTTTCAATCGTGCCCTTTTATCTTGCCATGTTAAACAGGCTTGACATACGCCGCTATATGCTCCCGGAAGGATGCCGGTGGTTTGATGTCGGTTCATCCGAAAAGCTTTCAGCCGCGGAAAGAGCCTTTTGTGGCAACCAATGAGTAACCTCTAAATTTATAAAATATGACAACTAAAGACAATCCCGGAACTTTCCATGAAATGAAAGAGACCCCTTACGCGAGCTGGGCGGTCCCCGGTTTCGCCATGCTGTTCTTCACTTTCATACTGATTCCAGCAATCATCGTTGTGATGATGGGATGGTTTGTCGATGACAATCCCGGTCTGGCCTTCGGTGTGTCAGTGCCGCTGTTCATCCTGTTCGTGTTGGGATGTATGGGGTATGTGGTGCAAGAGCCCAATGAGGCCCGTGTCATGATATTCTTCGGGAAATATGTCGGAACATTCAACAAAGTGGGATATTACTGGCTCAACCCATTCATCACCCGCCGCAAGCTATCACTGCGTGTGCGCAATATGGATATAGACCCTATCAAGGTCAATGACAAGCAAGGAAACCCGGTGATGATCGGCATGGTGCTGGTGTGGAAAATCCGAGACACCTACAGGGCGGTGTTTGACATCGACTCGGCATCGTCGGCCAACGGCACTTTCAATATGCGCGCCCTTGAAAGTTTCGTCAGCATCCAGAGCGATGCCGCCCTCCGCGAGGTGACCGGGCGTTTTGCCTATGACACCACCGACAGCTCTTCCGACGAGCTGACCCTGCGTGGCGGCGGCGAGGAGATAAACGAGCTTCTCGAGCACAAAATCAATGAGCGCCTCGGCATTGCCGGAATGGAGGTGGTCGAAGCCCGCATCAACTATCTCGCGTATGCGCCGGAAATCGCCGCCGTCATGCTTCGCCGCCAGCAGGCAACGGCTATCATCTCCGCCAGGGAAAAAATCGTGGAGGGAGCTGTAAGCATGGTCGAGATGGCCCTTGACAAAATCGAGCAAGACAACATCGCGGATTTCAGTCCGGCACAAAAGGCCGCCATGGTCAGCAATCTGCTTGTTGTCTTATGCTCTGACGAGCCGGCGACTCCTGTCTTGAACGCCTCTTCCAATTGACCTCAGAATCTTAAAGGAGACCACTTATGCCAATGTGGAATCCCTGGCACGGATGTCGTAAGATAAGTGCCGGATGCAGACATTGCTATGTTTACAGGGAAGATGCCGCTTTCGGGACAATCACCCCGACCAATGAGGTCAGGAAGACAGCTTCCTTCGACATGCCTCTGAGGCGTGACCGCAGAAGGAACCTGAAATTTCCGTCAGACACAGAATTCGCGCTTTGCTTCACATCGGATTTCCTTATTGAGGAGGCCGATGCCTGGCGCGATGACATCTGGGAAATCATGCGCCAGCGCCGCGACTGCTCTTTCTTCTTTTTCACAAAAAGGATTGAACGGCTTGCCGACTGTCTTCCTGATGATTGGGGAGAGGGATGGGACAATGTCGCCGTTGGTTGCACGGTTGAGAACCAAGACCGGGCTGATGCGAGATTGCCGCTTTTTCTGACATTGCCAATCAAGCACCGCCTTGTGGTTGTCGCTCCGATGCTGGAGAAAATCAACCTTCGCGATTATCTTGATCCGGCGTTGGTCGAGGAGGTCTCGGTAGGCGGGGAGTCTGGCAGATACGCCAGGCCGCTTGACTATGAATGGGTCATTGACATTCATAATCAATGCAAGATGGCAGGGATTCCATTCTGCTTTCATCAGACCGGGTCATATCTGGTGAAAGATGGACGTATGTTCAAGATTCCGCGTGAACACCAGCACTCTCAAGCTCTAAAGGCCGGACTTAACACGACTCCCCGGTTGGTCAAATGCACGGCTTTTTCATTTAAGATAAAATAAAGCGTATACCTGCCCTTACCCGCTTCAGCCCGAAGCGGGTAATCTGTTGTGTCTGTATTTCAGCCGTTTATCTCTTCGTTAAAATCTTATTTTTTTTCA
>Ga0209064_1000184_pt1 | contig 146689 bp, 152 predicted proteins | sample Inofromicrocosms_FD_187498 | JGI IMG/M metagenome (GOLD analysis project Ga0209064, IMG submission 187498) | Mouse cecum microbial communities from Vienna, Austria - Inoculum for glucosamine and mucus D2O microcosms (SPAdes) (version 2) | ecosystem: Host-associated > Mammals > Digestive system...
TTTTTTTTTTTTTTTTTGTAATACTATACTATTTTAATTTATATCAAAATTAAAATAGTATTTAATATATTAAATATAGTATTAAATTGTGTAAGCGATATAAGCCAAAATTGATATAATGCTATATTTAGATTCTATAAACTTTATTTTTAAGGAATAGTATGCAGCTTACACATCTCAATAAACAAAACAATCCAACAATGGTTGATGTGAGCGATAAACATATCACTACACGTGAGGCTTATGCAAGCGGTGTTATCTCAATGAGCGAGCAAGCTTTTGAATCTGCTATAAATCACACAGGAAAAAAAGGTCCTATTACACAAACAGCGATTATTGCCGCTATTATGGGGAGTAAAAAAACAAGTGAAATTATCCCTATGTGCCACCCGCTTATGATAAATAAAATCAATGTGGATATAACCCCAAATCCCGCTGAACACTCTATCACACTTGGTGTTTTAGTCAAATGTGAGGGTAAAACAGGTGTAGAAATGGAAGCGCTCACGGGTGTGAGTATCGGGCTTTTAACAATCTATGATATGCTTAAAGCCATTGATAAGTCTATGGTTATAAGTGATATTGCTCTGCAATCAAAAAGCGGTGGTAAAAGTGGCGATTTTGTGCGTGAGGATTCTTAAATGTTACTTCATATCTCTACCCTACTTCTTATTATATGTGCAAGTTTTGTTTTGAGTGGTGGCAGTATATGGTTATGGCTTCATCATCGCTTTAAAAAAAAGCAATCTCAACTTATCGCTACTCATAATGCTACTACACAATCTCTACAAATACAAATCCAAAATCTTGAAAAGCACATTCAAACACTTAGCCTTGAATACGCTCAAGCCACAACTACGCTCCAAATGATAGAATCTTCTCATACCCAGCGACTTAACGATATGCAAAAAGTATGTGAAGCACGATTATTAGAGGAAAAAACACGCTCTGAACATATGATTCACACACTTAAAGAGCAATTTTATCACACACAAGAGGAACAAGATAAAAACAAAGAAGAGCTAAAAAATGCCTTTAAAGCCATAAGTGCAGATATTTTGCGTCAAAATACCCAAAGCTTTAATCAAATGCAACTCCTCTCACTCCAACCTTTGCGAGAAGAAATCACAAGATTCACAAAGCAATTAAACGATAATCATACCGCTACGCTTACACAACACACTGCCCTACAAACACAAATTGAGCAATTAAGCAAACTCAATGTGCAGCTTTCAAATGACGCACATAATCTCACAAATGCTCTCAAAGGTGGGAATAAGGCACAAGGAAATTGGGGTGAAATCATCTTGCAACGCGTATTTGAAAATAGTGGTTTGCAAGAGGGACGAGAATATGAGCTACAAATAAGTATGCGTGATGAACAATCACAAATACTCCGCCCTGATGCGATTGTTAAATTACCCAAAAGTGGTAATGAGCAGAGATGCGTGATTGTGGATTCTAAAACTTCGCTTGTAGCATACGAAAAATTATGCAATGCTCAAAATGAAATGCAAAAATTAAGTGCGCAAAAAGAATTAGCACACTCCATACAAATGCATTTTAACAATTTGAGTGCCAAAAATTATCATCAATATTTGCAAGGCCAAAAGCTTGATTTTGTGCTGATGTTTATTCCTATTGAGGGAGCATTTTTAGAAGCAATGCAGTATGATTCTACGCTTTATGATAGAGCATACCAAAAAGGTGTGGTGCTTGTCTCCCCTACTACGATTATGGCAGTGCTAAAAATTATTCATAATTTATGGCAGATTGAATACCGCGATAAAAATATCAACAAGATATTTAATGAAATTAAAAAACTTTTTGAACGTATTGAAAAATTTGAAAATGTGCTAGAGCAACTTGGACGCAATATTGATACAATGAGAAAAACTTATGATGATGTAATGACTAAATACAATGGAAAACAAGGCATTGCCCCTAAGAGCAAGGATATTGATAAGCTCCTCAAAGGCACAGAGATACTTCAAATAGAAGAGGGGCGTTAGGGCATTATATCAAGGGCTTGCTGATAATCTTGCGTGTGAATACCAAGTATATGCAACAATGTATGAAACACATAATCGTGGCTTAAATGATGATTTATACGCTCCCGCGCTTTAGCAGGAGCATTTTCCCACCCTGTGCTAAACCACATAATTGAAGGAATATGCTTTTGATACTTTGGAGCAAGATTATAACCTAGCCCTCCGTGCATATATTGCCCTAGTTCCCCCAAACTCTCTCCGTGATCACTTACATACCATAGCATAGAGCGCATATCATCTATCTTTTGGAGATTCTCTATCATTTGAGCCAATATCCAATCGCTATATACAAGCGAATTATCATAAGCATTTATAATCTCCTCATAGGTGCATTTTGAAAGCTCCTTTTCCTCACACACAGGGGTAAATCGCGTCCAATCTGGCGGATAGCGCTTATTATAAGATGCTCCGTGGCTTCCATATTGATGCACGACAATAAAGGTATTTTGCCTCATCTTATGCGCATTTGCAATAATGTTTTTTATATCGGGAAGCATAACGCTATCAAGGCTATCAGTTGGATAAATTATAGTGTGCTTAATATTTCTATCACAGCCCCCCACGCATTTACCACCATTATTGCCCAAATACCACACTTCATATCCTACACTTTGAGCTATATCAAGGATATTATTGATATATAAAGAAAGATTCCGATTCGTATAAGTCTCTTGGGTGTAATTTGTCAGCATACAAGGCACAGAAATAGCTGTAATTACGCCACAGGAATAAAATTCTTTAAAACTTATTATATTAAGTGTGTTTGTATAAGGATTTGTAGGCTTTACATAGCCATTAAGAGCAAAATTTGCACTTCTTGCACTCTCACCAATAACAAATACAACAATCTGTGGTGGTATCTCTTTAGCTAAAGTTGCATCTTTGGCGATAAGAGTAGGAACAAAACTTTGCTTTTCCTGTAAATGTTGGATATAAAGAAATAAAGAACGAATAGGTGCAATAGGATTGAGTATCTTCTCAAGTTTCTTTTGCGCTTTAAACACAAAAACAATGTCCTTGCCCCATAATCCATAACTTCCCCCAATAAGCATACTTAATATTATAATAAATACAATTTTTTGGGTAAATGCGCGAACAAAAGGCTTTTTTTTGAGTTTAATAAAGGTAAGCAAAATAATAGGAAATACGCCAAATAATAAAACATATTTAATAAGTCCGAAACTCATTAAATCAAAAGCCTCGTCTATATGTGTTTCAAATATGCTTTGGATAATATCCTCATCAAATGCAACACCCAAAGAATCCATATAGAATCCGCACACACTACACAATAATAGCACTATACCTATTACATATTTCACACTTAAACGCAGACTTATTATCTCAAAAGCTAAAGCCAAAATCAAAATATGTATTACACCATTTAGCCATACAAGATAATCAAAACCCACTTGGTGCGCAGTAGTATTAAAAGTAGTATTAAAAAAATGATTAAGACAAAAAACAATAAAAGCGCTACTTAAGAGAATAAGGAGGTGATAATTAAGATAAAGTCGAGGGAATGTTTTAAAATATTTTAGCATATAAAACTATATGTATTGCTTATCTTGAAACTCCGCTTAAAGCGAAGTCTCTAAAGATTCTAAAGAATCGAATCAAGCTTTTGTCGAATAACTTGCTCTGGCATTGCGCCTGTAACTTGGTCTTTAATTTCCCCATCTTTCATAAATAAGATTGTAGGAATATTTCTAATACCAAATCGTTTTGATAACTCTCCTTGCTCATCAACATTAACTTTGCAAATTTTTGCTTTACCTTCATATTCATCTGCAAGTTTATCTATTACTGGAGAAAGCATCTTGCAAGGATTGCACCAAGGTGCCCAAAAATCCACCAATGCTACGCCACTTAAAGCCTCTGTATCAAAGTTATCATTAGTTAATTCTTTATATTTAGCCATAACAAACTCCTTTGTTGTCATTTTAAGATATATTTTAAATCTGCTACTCCCCCAAAATATAACCTTTTCCTAAAGGCAACTTAAAGTCATAGTAGTATTTAAAATCCAAAATATTATACACTGCTTTATTCAATAAAAAATTTACTGAACAATAAAATTTATAATTTTGCTTTATTTTTTAAAAATATTTCAAAAAGCAAAATAAAACATCAAGATTTTTAAAATTAGAGTTTGGCTACTTTTAGTAATTTGAAATAAAACAATCAAAGCATTTTATAAACAATTATAAACAAAATCTCAAATTTAATGTAAAATACTATTGCTTAACAACAAAAATCATAAGGAAAGGGTTTTTATGAAAACACAAGATGCATACCAAGAGTTGTTTAAAAAGGCTTCCCAAAGGCTTGATGAGCTCTCCAAGCTTCCTGCTCATAATGCAGAAAAAGACTTATTACAAGAATTAGAATCTAAAGGATTCTCTCGCCGTGATTTTATGAAATGGTCAGGAATGATGACAGCTGCATTAGCCTTACCCGCAACTTTTGCCCCGCTCACTGCTAAAGCTGCAGAAGTTGCTAATCGTCTCCCTGTGGTATGGTTACATATGGCAGAATGCACAGGTTGCAGTGAAAGCTTACTTCGCAGTGATGCGCCGAGCATAGATTCTTTAATCTTTGATTATATAAGCCTTGAATACCACGAAACCGTTATGGCTGCTTCAGGTTGGCAAGCCGAACATAATCTTGAAAATGCCATCGAAAAATATGCTGGGCAATATATTTTAATGGTAGAAGGCGGTATCCCCAAAGGCAGTAGTGAGTTTTATCTCACTATCGGAGGACACGCTCGCACAGGTGCAGAAGAAGCACGACACGCAGCAAAAGGCGCAAAAGCAATTTTTGCCATTGGCACTTGTTCAAGCTTTGGCGGTGTCCAAGCTGCACATCCTAACCCAACAAATGCTGTGCCTCTTAGCGAAATTACTAACCGCAGTGTCATTAATGTGCCTGGTTGTCCGCCAAGTGAAAAAAACATTGTAGGAAATGTGTTGCATTTTATCCTTTTTGGCTCACTTCCTTCACTTGATGCATATAATCGTCCAACTTGGGCTTATGGACTAAGAATCCACGATTTATGCGAACGTCGAGGACGTTTTGATGCAGGACAATTCGTTCAACATTTTGGCGATGAAAATGCACAAAAAGGCTACTGCCTTTACAAAGTAGGCTGTAAAGGACCTTATACTTTTAACAATTGCTCAAAATTAAGATTTAACCAACATACAAGTTGGCCTATTCAAGCAGGACACGGCTGTATAGGTTGTAGTGAGCCTCACTTTTGGGATACAATGAACCCATTTGAAGAGCCTATAGGCAATCGTCTTTATGCAACAAGTTTTAATGGAATGGGCGCAGACAAAACGGCAGATACAATCGGTGCTGTAGTGCTTGGGGCTGCAGCCATAGGTATTGCCGCACACGCAATTATTAGTTCAACACAAAATGCAAAATAAGGGGTAGAATATGACAAAACGTATTATTGTAGATCCAATTACAAGAATTGAAGGGCACTTACGAATTGAGGTTATTGTTGATGAAAATAATGTGATACAAGATGCGTTCTCAACTTCAACATTATGGCGTGGTTTAGAGACAATCGTTAAAAATCGCGATCCACGTGATGCAGGTTTTATCGTTCAAAGAATCTGCGGTGTATGTACTTATTCCCATTACAAAGCAGGAATTACTGCTGTAGAAAATGCGCTAGGGATTAAGCCTCCACTCAATGCTATCCTTACACGCACTTTAATGAATATTTCTCTTTTTTTACACGACCACGCTGTGCATTTTTATACCTTGCACGGACTTGATTGGTGTGATATTACTTCTGCATTAAAAGCTGATTGCGCTGCTGCTGCAAAACTTGCTTTCAAATATAGCCCAAATCCTATCTGCACTGGTGAAAATGAACTCAAAGCTGTGCAAGAAAAAGTAAGCACTTTTGTTAAACAAGGTGCGCTTGGACCATTTGCTAATGCGTATTGGGGACACAAAACTTATCACTTTACTCCAGAGCAAAATCTCATTGTTCTCTCGCATTATCTTAAACTCCTTGAAGTGCAACGTGTCATTGCACAAATGATGGCAATTTTTGGTGCAAAAAATCCACATCCACAAAGTCTCACTGTAGGTGGCGTAACTTCTGTTATGGATATTTTAGACCCAAGCCGTTTAGGCGAATGGCTTACTAAGTATAAAGAAGTTACTGAATTTATCAATCGCGCATATTGGGCAGATATTATTATGGCAGCCGAAGCTTACAAAAATGAAGATTCTGTATTAAAAGGTTGTGGAGTTAAAAACTTTATCAGCTTCCAAGAAATGCAAGTAGGACCTGAAGAGTGGCTTTTTAGTAGTGGAATCATAAAAGATGGTGATTTAAGTAAAGTATATCCTATTGATGAGAGCAAAATCACAGAAGAAGCTATACATTCGTGGTATGAGGATAATCAGCCACTCCACCCCTATGATGGCAAAACAAATCCTCAATACACAGGCTTTAAAGACGCCCAAACTATTGGACCTGATGGTAAGCTTATAGATTCTAAAGTTATTGACGAAAATGGCAAATATTCGTGGATTAAATCTCCTCGTTATGATGGCGAACCTATGGAAGTTGGACCGCTTGCAAGTGTGCTAGTAGGTTATGCAAGTGGAAACAAAGCTATTGTTGATATTGTAAATGAACTTCTTAGCGTTACGGGCTTACCTAAAGAAGCTCTTTTTAGCACTCTTGGTAGAACTGCAGCACGTGCTATTGAATGTAAAGTTGTCGCAGACCACGGCATAAAAGCTTTCAATGCACTTGTTGCCAATATTGCCTCTGGAGATAAAAATACTTGTGCACCTTATAGTATTGATAAAAACAAAGAATACAAAGGACGCTTTATCGGTAATGTGCCTCGAGGAATGCTTAGCCACTGGGTGCGTATAAAAAATGGTGTTATTGAAAACTATCAAGCTGTTGTGCCTTCAACTTGGAATGCAGGACCACGTGATGCTAATGGTAAAAAAGGACCCTATGAAATGAGCCTTATTGGCACACAAGTCAAAGATATTACTCAACCGCTAGAGATTATTCGTCATATTCATTCATTTGACCCGTGTATTGCCTGCGCAGTGCATGTTATGGACACAAAAGGCAATGAACTAAGTCAATATAAGGTAGAGCCATCATTTGCAAGACTACGATAAAGGAGGCGATATGAATACAAATAAAATTGAAATGTTTAAAAAAGAGCTTCATATGCACGAAGAGTTTTCTGGGCTCACGCGCATATTTCACTGGCTAAGAGCACTATGTATCTTTACGCTCATTGCTACAGGATTCTATATCGCTTATCCTTTTATTATGTCAAATCCCGATACGACACAAGCTACTTTGCAAGGAAGTATACAAGGGCAAGTTGTTATTGAACAAAGTATGGGTGCGGTAAGCACTTCTTACTTGCAAGGTTATATCAGAAGCGTGCATTTGATTATGGGTTTTGTGCTTATTGCCATCTCATTTTTTAGAATCTATCTTTTTTTCTTTGACAAAAAATCTTTGCCTGAAAGAATCTCGCTTAACCAAGCGCTACAACCTAAAATATGGATAGCCCAAATTAAAACCTATATGTTTATAGGCAATCACCCTCATATTGATGGAACTTACAATCCTATACAATTTGTAACCTATTTATGCCTTGGCATACTCGTATTCCTTATATCTCTCACGGGAGTTGTGCTTTATTATAATGTTTATAATAATGGACTTGGAGCAATTTTAGAATTTTGCTTTAAATGGGTAGAGGTGCTTTGTGGAGGATTATCAAGTGTGCGGAATCTGCATCATATTTTTACTTGGGCGATTATCATCTTTATTCCAGTGCATATTTATTTTGCAGTATGGAATTCAATTAAATACCCAAATGGTGGTGTAGATGCTATTGTAAGCGGTATACGCTACACTGATGAAGTAAAAGTTTAAGGCTTGTATGAAAATTTTAGTGCTTGGCATTGGTAATATCCTCTTTGGTGATGAGGGTATTGGGGTGCATTTAGCCAACTTTCTTAAACTCAATTATCGCTTTAGCGGGGAAAATGAGGTAGAGTTTGTCGATGGTGGCACACTTGCTTCTATGCTCATTCCCCTGATTACTTCTTATGATAAGGTTCTTATTCTTGATTGCGTAGATGTCAATAATGCCAACATTGGTGAGGTATATTATTTTGATTTTGATAATGTGCCAAATATTATCACTTGGGCAGGAAGCGCACACGAAGTAGAGATGCTTCAAACATTACGTCTTACCGCAATTAATGGTGATTTACCCCCTGTTAAAATTATTGGCATCATTCCTGAAGTCATTGGCGAAGATACAGCTTTTACTCTCTCGCAACCTGTAAAAGAAGGTGCAAAGATTATGGAAAAGCTTGCTCTAGAATTTTTAGAAGAAAATGGTATCCACGCACAAAAAGTTGACAATAGAGATTTACAAGAAGTCGCTAATGGTTCTTTTAGAGGCTATGAATGATTTATGATTTTAGATTCTATAATAAAAATCAAGATGAAAGCTTTTTTCTCTTTCTCCTTGCTTCAAAAGCTCAAGTCCTTAACTTAGAAGCATTTTTTTATACATACGCAGAACATACACATTGTTTAATCCCCAACATACCAGCCTTAAGAGAATCTTATACGCAAATTTGTCCAAATCAGCCTATTCCTTCTTTGTTTGATTGTCCATACGAAAGCAAAGCCTACGCCCAACTTATTTTACAATTTGCCAATGAGATTTCACTTGAACTCCCACTCTCATTGTATTTTTGCTTTCGCGAATTACATACAATCGCGCCACCAACACCATTTTATACAACTCTTTGCAAAGAATCTCTTCGCCAATCTCTTCCTCACGCATTCCCTGAATTACCTCTGCATATACAAAATTCATTTCAAGATTCGCACACTATTCTCACACAATTTCATACACCCAAAACATATTATTATACCGCCTTAGAGACAAAAGAGATTCTTAATCCCTCAAGTGATATGTTCGCACTTCTTAATCCGCCTAATTCCTATGCACACAAACCGCTTATTTCTCCAGATAAAACATATTTTATACACATTGTAAATATGCTTAAGGAAAAACAAAGTGTGCCTTTTTGCACACAACGAGGCTTGCAGATTCTCTCTCTTTCTCCCACTCCCCATACACACACAACTATACTTTGTGATATTGCCTCAATTAAAACTTACTTTCGCACACATCAAGCCCATATTGATACGCTTGCAAGTTTTGAAAAACCTCTTACACATCTTGTGCCAAAGGAAGTATTCCAAGAACACTTCCCTATTGATGAGTGTGGCTTAGTATTAATTGGACTTCCCTATGATATGCCTCTAGCCCTCATTAGTGCATTACTTTTGCAAGATGATATCGGATACTTTTTTCTCTCTTATGATATGCAACACACTTATCCAGCGCCTTTTGATTTTTGCCATTCTCAAGCATTCAATGCACAAACTCTCACTATCTCGCATAATGGCATACTCATTGATACACATATTGCACAGCAATATACTTTAGAATCTCTCATTAACGCACATCTTCACACATATACACAAACTGATATTTCTACACCCTCTGAAGATTCCCTCCCTCAATCTCATCTCATCATCTACCTTAGCACAACTCACCCAAGCGCATTTCTTATTAAAGATCAAAAATCAAAAATCCTTCTTGATATTGCCTTTGAATGTAATCCTCATCTTATACTCCAAAACATTATTCAATCGTATGAAAACGGAGATGAACTCATTAAAAGCTTTGGGGCACATTCTCCACAGCTTTTAAAACGTATCTTTGCCTTGCCCGAAACATCACAGCTTTCACATAATCTTACTGATATATTTGGTGTTATTTCATTTATACTTGGCTTTAGCTCCACTTATGACACTCCAACTGATAAAAATGCACTTTTTTATCGTGCCTATCGTTTTGTTCGCGAAAGAGGACCGCGCATTGATTATAAACTTTTACGCAAAGATAATACAATTTCACTTGATTACAATCGTATTGTCCGCTCTTGCATAAGCTTTAAATGCGCAGATATGGAAGATGAGATTCTTGCTTATGGCGTGCTTGATTCTCTAAGTGAATTTCTTGCTACCCTCGTGCGTGATACCAAAACAAATCTTGCTATTGATAATGTTCTCTTGCTTGGCGATATGCTAGGCAATAGTATATTTCTTGATAAACTCTTAGGTTACCTCCCCAAAGATATTCATTTAATTTTGCCCCAAGATGGTATGCTAGATTACTAACAAGTTACCCAAAATAGCTATAATCCACACTTATTTTATACAAGGAGTGATTATGAAAGCTTTATCTTTTGCCTCAATATTAGGGATTGTAGGATTTACCCTTATGATAAGTGCGTGCAGTGATGAAAAAAACGCATTTAACACCAATGAATGCCCCAAAGATGCACTTTGTTTGTATAAAAATGTCTCATTTTCACAAAATATTATGCCTAATGCTTATAAAGCAAGTATTCGCATTACAGAAAGTGATACTTTGCGTAAAGGTGGTGAGATAGAATCTGCAACCAAAAAAGATATTGCCAATACGCTCAATGACATTATTACGCTTAGTAAGCGAAAAGGATTCTGTGAAGGCGGCAATCACGATTTACGTCCAAATATTCAATATAAAGATGGAGCAGCACGTGATACCGTTGGCTACACACTTAGCTTTAGTCTTGAATGCGATGTGCCAAGTAAGCAAAAAAAAGATTATGATGCCTTTATTGCTGATATTGATAAAAAAATCAATAAAAATAAATATCTTAGCTTCCTTGCTCCTAATGTTAATATCATTGCTACTCCTCAAGCTTGGCAAGAAGCTCAAGATAAAACCTTTGGTGGCGCGCTTAAGCTTGCTAAAGAAAGTGCGCAAGAATATTCCAAGATTCTTGATAAGAAATGCACCCTTGTAAGTGCTGATGCTATTAATAATACTCTCGCACCACGCGAATTTGCTAAAGTAAGCAATATGAGTGCTTCTTCTGATGTAAGCTGGGAACTGCCCTCACCCAAAGAGCAAGAAATCACAGCAAAAATTCAAGTCAAATATATTTGTAAATAAAGGATATTGTATGAAAAGCACGCTTGATACATTGCTGATACACGGGGGAGCAACCACAGACCCACGAACAGGTGCAGTTAATATCCCTATCTATCAAACTTCTACCTATGCCCAAAGTGCGCTCGGAGAACATTTAGGATATGAATACTCACGCACTAAGAATCCAACGCGAGATGGCATTGAGAGCCTTATTGCCCAATGTGAGGGTGGAAAATTTGGCTTCGCTTTTGCTTCGGGTATGGCAGCTATTGGCACGATTTTAAGTCTCTTTCAAAGTGGAGATTGCATTATCATTTCAAATAATGTCTATGGTGGCACTTTTAGAATCTTAGATAAAGTTTTTTCACATTTTAATATTAGCTATAAAATTGTTGATACACGTGATTTGAAAGCATTAGAATCTGCTATTACGCCTGAAGTCAAAGCTGTGCTTATTGAAACTCCAGCAAATCCGCTTCTAAGTGTTACGCCTTTAGAGCAGGTTGCTATACTTGCGAAAAAAAAAGGTATTTTAAGCATTGTAGATAATACCTTTATGACGCCTTATTTACAAAAACCTTTAGAGCTTGGCATTGATATCGTGATGCATTCAGCAACAAAATATCTTGGAGGACATAGCGACCTTATAGCAGGACTCGTAGTTGTAAATGATTCTGCACTTGCAGAACGTATCGGCTTTTTACAAAATAGTATTGGGGGAGTGTTAGCACCTTTTGATAGCTTTTTGCTTATTCGCGGTATGAAAACACTCGGGGTGCGTCTCCAGCGCCATTGTGAAAATGCTCTCTTTTTAGCACAAGCACTTAGCGAGCATAGTGGGGTTGAAAAGGTATATTATCCCGGACTTAAAAGTGATGAAGGCTATCAAATACAAAACTCACAGGCTCGTAGCGGTGGAGGAATGCTAAGTTTTGAACTCAAAAAAAATTATGATTATAGAATCTTTTTTAAATCCACGCAAACAATCGTTTTAGCCGAAAGTTTAGGAGGTGTAGAATCCTTGCTTTGCCACCCTGCATCTATGACTCATGCTTCAATCCCCAAAGATGTGCGTGAGCGTATGGGTATAAGCGAACATCTTATCCGCCTTTCTGTTGGTATTGAATATGCACAAGATTTACTTGATGATTTAAATCAAGCCATTAAAAAAGCAAAGGTATAGTATGCTCTATCGTTCAAGTCTTGAACTTATAGGGCATACACCACTTTTAGAACTTACTCATTTGAATATTGCAAACAATAACCGCATTTTTGCAAAGCTAGAATTCTATAATCCTGCAGGAGGAATAAAAGACAGGGTAGCTCTTTACATCTGCCAAAAGCTTAAGGAAAAGGGTCTTTTACATAAAGATTCTGTTATTATTGAAGCTACTGCGGGGAATACAGGACTTGGTATCGCCTTTGTGGCACAACATTTTGGGTGCAAAGCTATTCTTATCGTACCTGATAAATTCTCTATTGAAAAACAGATTCTAATGCGCGCACTTGGCGCACAAGTCATCAATACGCCCAAAGAAAAAGGAATGCAAGGTGCTATGGACAGAGCACAAGAAATGTTATCTTGCACACCTTATGCTTTAAGTCTTAATCAATTTGAGAATCTTGATAATCCACAAGCACATTATCTTACTACAGCTAAAGAAATTTATGATGATATGGCAAAAGTGCAAGCAAATAGTGAAAATGGCTCTGACGCACTCATTGATTATCTTGTATGTGGTGCTGGGAGCGGAGGGAGCTTTAGCGGTATAGTTGGTTATCTTAAAAAGCAAGATTCTCGCATAAAAGGTGTGCTATGCGACCCTGTAGGCTCTATTATCGGCGGTGGTGAAGAGGGTTGTGCAAATATTGAAGGTATTGGTAATAACTTTATCCCTCATACAATGGATATTTCACTCATTGATAGTGTGCAAAAAATCACAGATGAGGAAGCTTATGAGGGTGTAAGAATGCTAGCTAAAAATGAGGGAATCTTAGCAGGCATATCTTCTGGAGCGTGTTTGATAGCTTGTCTAAAACTCGCTAATGAAGTGCAAAATAGCCTGATTGTAACACTTTTTGCAGATGACTTAAGCCGTTATTTTAGTCGCAATTTAATTGATTAATATTTACCCTTTCCCTCAGCATAGGATAAGATTCTAAGAGAGTATGCAAGACTTTATCATTTATTCCACCTTTTGCATTCTCTAGCCACAATGCTCCACATTTTGTATAATCTACATAACTCATAAATTCTGTATAGTTTTCCTCTACGACATTGATTTTTGTCTCCTTGAGCAATGCCATAGCCCAAAACCAAATATCATCTTGATGAGGTGCGAGATGTAAAAACTTCTGCTCATCTAAAACATCTTTATATAAACAATGCGGAGGATAGAGAACTCCACCTACACCTGTAAAGAAATTTAAGAATGAAGGTGAAGTTTGAATATGAGATATGCAAGATTCCCATTGCATATAAGATAATAAACTACCACTCTCATCAAAGGAGATTCTATGTGCTCTATGGCAATGGATATATTGTGGATTCTCCACATAAGCATTATAGAGTTTGCTTAACCAATCTTTAGGATAAATCACATCATCATCACAAGTTACAATAATTGCATTAAGATAATCTTGCAAAGTTGGAATGAGCTTTTTATAAGATTTGATATTTTTTTCACACCATTTTATCTCCAAGCCGTGATTTGTAAAGTCAAGCACACTTGAAGGTAAATCTTGTTCTTTATTTGGAAATTCTTCTTTAGAGAGCCAAAGGATAAGTTTATGAGGTTTAAGCGTTTGTGTCAAAAGCGAATAAAGCGTGTAATGTAAAGTGGGGATTCTTAAGGGATAAGAAGTGAGTGAAGCAACTAGCAAGTTTCCTCCACACTACTAAGTGCGTTACGCACATATTCTATTTCATTTTGAGATAATTGCAATGGATAATGCTTAGGATTTGCACTTTGTTTATCTGCTTCTATCTTTTTGGCATTTTTTGACTTTTTAAGCTTTGCTTTTAACTGCCTAAACATTCCCACTCCTTTAACTTTAGCCAACCAAATCATAAACTATTCTCCCTTAATTTTTAGATATAATTTAAGCTTATTTTGCACTTAAAGGATTCTCAATGCACAAACCAAAAAGTAAAACCTTAACCCTTATCAAAGAACAAGGCATTTTTGTAGGTATTCAATATATGTTTCTCAAAAAGTTTGCGAAATTCATAGCACCCATTTTGTTTAGGCTAAATCGCCCAATTCCACACAACTATCAATTTTACTTTATCACCTACCACGCCACAGGACATAATGCGATGTTGCAATTTTTGCAAAACTGCAACATTTCGCTAAATGTAGAGTTCAAAGAAAGTGGATTTGAACGATACAAGAAAAATTATATGAGATTAAGCACAAATCCAACCTATGCAGCCCTTGCGCTGTGCGAATATAATTTTAAAGACTTTGCCAAATATACCCACACTCTTAATGCCAAAGTGCCAGCTTTGATTTTAGTGCGCGACCCAATTTCTATTCTTAAATCTATCATTAATTTTGTTACGCACCCACAAGAGCATATAAAAATAATGGGGGGGGGGGCATAATAAACTTTTTGACTATCTACAATATAACGCTTACAATCCCCAAACTAAAGAATCTTACAATGCAAACTCTCCTTGCCTTGATAAAATAGAATCTTATATTACTGGGTGGCAAAACCAAAATGAGTTCCAATCTTGCTTTATCCTCAATGAATTGCTTACATCTCTGCCGCATATTACGCAAAAGCATTATGTAGATATGAGTGAAATTACTAAAGACAAAGCTTTTGAAACAATGAGGGATTTAAGCCATATCTTTGGCTTTGAAAAACCTAAAGAGGCAGATAGGCATCTCTTTGAAGAGCAAGCATATGCACATTTATATTTCCTTTTTCCCTTACACCTTTGCCTCCCGATACAAGATTGCACAATCACTCTTACTCTTACAAAATGGGCAAAAGACATAGACATCACAAATAAAATTATGCCGCTCTCCTATCAAAACAATCCCGATTTAGAAAATTGCAAGGTCTATGTCAAAACGTATAAAGAAGAGCAAATCATTCAAACGCATTTTGCACAAATCCAAAGCGAACTTATAGCGACACTAGAGACACTTTTAGCCATTGTGAAATGCAAAAAATCAGCCGCATTAAGTGAAAAAGATGTGTTGGCATATTTTGCTACACACCCACAAGTGGCAAGGGAATTCAAAGCAATTTGTGATAAGGACTTGCAAGATTTAAAGCGTGAGAGAGCAGACATTATAGAATCTTGGCAACATTATCAAGCCTTTGAAACCTTGTGTGAGAAGTTGTTTTGAAATTGCTCATTTTGGGGCAATCTTGTGCAACATATATTTACTCATCAGGGGCAAAAAATTGCGCTACACCTTGCAAATCCATTTTCACATTGCGTTTATACGCATCATAATCCTTAATACTATGCCCAATATCAAGCACACGATAGCCAAGCTTAAACATCTCATAGCCCAAAGCTTTTCCCGCAGGTCCTAGAGCAAAGATAAGCACATAGTCTTTGCTAAAATGTAGAATCTGCTCTTTAAGTGCAGCAATGCCTTTATAGGCGTGTTTAGTCGCTCCATAGATATAAGAAATCTCTTTAACTCCCTCAAAAATGCTATATTGCACATTCGCCAATACTTTATCCCCGCAAATTACCACAATTTTTTTATCTACAAAAAGTTGCTTAAGTAGCGCATAATGCCGCTCAAAATCATAGTCTTTATATCCAGCATAGACTTGACTCATTTCTGTCGCACCATATTCTTTGTGTGGCACAAGATACTTCTTAATGGTATGATAATTATCTGTGAGCCAAGTATATTTAAACTCTGGAACACGATTATTACAAGGTAAGTGAAAATAGGCATAGCCCAAACCAATGAGGAGATTCTCATCTTGTGAGGTAATAGCTTCTTGCAAAGTTTGAGCAAGATATTTATCATATTCTTGAAAGGGTATGCTTTTACCCTCCATAATATCGTATTCACCATCGCCAAAGCGGATAAAGCTTTTTTGAGATTGTAATAAAATTTCCAAAGTCTCAAAGCTATCTTTCACAATAGGCGGTGTGATTTTATCAAAGTCATTTTTGATTTCATCGCGCAACATATCTGCAAAATGAAGAAAATAGGTTGGAGTGGGAGTAAAGGTAAGCAAACTTGATAATTTATTATCCATTTCTTTGAGGTTATACCTCGCTAAATATCTAATGTTTCTAACAAAAGTTTTAAGAGAGTATTTCATAATACCACCTCTTTGGCTGCTTCTATCTTAATCCAATTTTCACAAATAATTTCATCAGTGCCAAGTAGCCAAGGCGTTGGAGCGATGATGATTTTATGGGGATTGTTGATAAGGTAGGCTGCCCACCACGAATAAGTGCTATTTGCCACTATGCCATTTTGGCAATGCGCCATAAGGATTAAATCTTCATAATGATTATTTTCATCAATCTCTTGCGTAGTCATATCCACAAAAGGATAACCCAAATCAAGATTTTGCGCAAACTCTCTATCCGCACAGAAAAGAAAAAATTGAGGATTGTTTATTTTACTTACAATAGTAGCCACTGCCTTTTTATGATAGCTCACATCTATTTGACACGAATGCGTGAGATAATCACCGCGTCTGATATGGATAAAAACGCTATTTTTAGCTTGGAGAATCTGTTCTAATTTATGTTTATTTATTTCGCTTTTAATGGGGGGGGGGGCATAATATCTTCTTTATATGAGAAGAAATGCCTTTAAAATAAAGTGGATTTTGAAACCAACCATAAAAATATGTAAAAGAATTTGGCTTTAAATACTCTGTTATGTATTTATCATAAGTAGCACAACTATTCGTAGCTCTAGGATAGCCTATGCGCTTTAGAATACTTCTTATTATTTTAGGTTTGCTTTCAAAATACCTGATTTTTTCCTTAGCATAGGCGATTTGTTCTTGTGTCGCATAAGGCAAATCAATATTGAAAATATCTAAACTAAAGGGAATAGAGTGCTTTTTCCCCTCTACTTCAAACCAAGTTTTATCAAGCAAAATGGGCATTTGCAAATGATGCTCTAAACTCTTAGCAAAGGCATATTGAAACATTTGATTGCCTAAGCCACAGGTAAGTTCTACGATTTTATATTGCATTTTATCTCCTTAGATTCTATTCTTTAAACGCATTCACAGCATCTATCACTATGCCTACTTGCTCATCGCTCATCACAGGACTTATAGGCAAGGATAGCACTTCTTTGTGAATACGCTCGGTAATGGGCAGATTCAAATGATTATATTGCTTGTAAGCCTGCTGCTTGTGCGGTGGGATAGGATAATGGATAAGCGTTTGGATTCCACTCTGACTCAAATGCTCTTGCAAACGCGCGCGATTTTTCGTGCGCACGACAAAGAGATGCCACACCGCCCCCTCCTCGCTTTGAACCTGCGGGAGGATAATACGCTCGTTTTGAATCTGCTCTCTATAAACTCTCGCAATCTCTTGTCGCCGCTTATTATCCTCATCAAGGATTTTAAGTTTGAGGCGCAAAAATGCCGCTTGGACTTCATCAAGCCTAGAATTTAGCCCTGCATAGAGGTTTTCATATTTGATATGTGAGCCATAATTCCCTAATGCGCGGATTCTCTGTGCCAAAGCTTCATCATTTGTAACCACACAGCCACCATCGCCTAATGCACCTAAATTCTTACCCGGAAAAAATGAGAATCCACTTACATCGCCCAAACTCCCTACTCTCTTGCCTTGATAGATTGCGCCGTGCGCTTGTGCGGAATCTTCTATGATTTTTAAATCATATTTTTGTGCTAAATCCCAAACTTTCTGCATTTCCACCGCCTGTCCATACAAATGCACGACAAGAATTGCTTTAGTTTTTGGTGTGATACGCTCCTCAATCAAATCCACATCAATATTATAAGTCTTTAAGCTTGGCTCTACAAGCACAGGTGTGCAGCCATTATCAGTGATTGCCAAAATGGAAGCGATATAGGTATTTGCAGGGACGATAATCTCATCACCCACGCCAAATCCAAATGCTTTAATGCTAAGTCGCAAAGCGTCTAAACCATTTGCACAACCTACACAATAATTTGTCCCACAATACGCGCTAAACTCACGCTCAAAGGCTTTGCCTTGCTCGCCCAAAACATACCAACCACTCTCTAGCACTTCGCAAAAAGCAGATTCCATCTCTGCACTCAATCTTTGATTTATCGCTTTGACATCAAGAAAGGGAACCATTTGCAAACCTTTTTATCCTAAACTTTTCAAGCACTTGCATTATCTTTCTCCTTATATAAGCGCGAATTAAGCGGCGCATTTCTTTTGAGCTGGGAGACAAGTGGGGGGGGGGCAGAACATACTAAAGGTGGGTGTTGCACACTCTCTCCCCAATTCACGCACATTACATTTTCTACCTCTTTAAAAATATTACGATAGCGAGGTGTAATCAAAAGCGGATTGTGAGGGGAAAGAACCTTCGCAAACTCTCCCATACTACCCTGTGAGCCGATGATATTTCGACACCGACTTAAAAGATACAAATCCAAATAGCCCTGACTTGGGTTATTCACATCGCAGATTCTATAAGTTTTACCCTTAAGCAGTGGGACAATCTGCTCTTTGACAAAAGCTAAATCATCACTGAAGAGATAAAAGCTACTTTGTGGGTGCAAAAGGCACATTAGCTCTATGCTTTTGGCAAAATACTCATTGCTCGTAGGATTACCATAAACAATATGAGGCTGGGATAAATCCCCTCGCCTGATATGCACCCCACAAGGAGAGGGAGAAGATTCTATCTCTTGGAGCAATGCGGCAAAAGGTGTATGAGAATCTTGAGCTTCTTTTGGCGCAAAAGATTGAGCAAAGAATGGAGCATACAGATAATGAAATATCCTGCCCTTGTAACCATAGCAATATAAAGGGGGTGCATAATCTATTACTCTATCATTATCAATCAAGTATTTTGATTTATATCTCTCAATCTCTTCTTCATTTGCAATCTCAATATGTAATGCAGGAAAAGCTTTAGAAATATCCCAAGTGATGTCATAGACTTTATCATATCCATTACTTGGATTCCAAAATCCCTTAGCCCCCTCTGCAAACCAGCTTAAATCATATTTGACTTTTGCACCCTTTTGTTCAAAGGCTAAGCCAAGTGCTACAAAGGCTATTTGACTTGCTATTCCACCATCTGGATGTAGAATCACTAAATCATCTTTCATTATTATCCTTTTATCATCAATGCAATTAAAAGTATGCAAAGCACAAGAGATAGAGCAAGGGTAGCATTAAAGGCTCTTTTGTATTTCTTATATTTAAGATAAATTTTAGTATGTGCTTCATCAAGAGATTCTATAAGCTTCAAATAATCCTTAAACTCAAAGTTATGGAGTTCTTTTAACTTCTGCGCACCCTCTTTGCTTGCATAAGATTCCATAATTTGATGATAACCCCACATTCTATTTAACTCTATGGGCGAGAGAAGTGCGACTCTCCCTAAGAAATACTCCAAAATTGACGCATTGGGGGTAATATTGAGCGTTTTAATTTCCCTAGCAAAAACACTTTTGCATAATTCCTCCGCTCCAGCGATATTTTTAAACTCTAAAAAAGTATCCATTAGTTTAGATTTCTCCATATTTTCGCGTTTAAATGTATTTCCGTTGAGTGCGCTAATATTGTTCGTGCGTTCGTCAAAACGATAGAGCACAAGAATTTCATCAAGAAGCACGACCCCCCCCCGTAGAAGTAATTTTATGTGCATTTGCACATCTTGGTAGTTACACATTGCCCTATCTAATGGATAGAGAATCTCTGCAAAATCTGACTTTCTTAGAGCCATACCCGGTGAAGTCAAACAATTTCCTTTCATAAAAAGATGATGTAAAAGCTCGTATCTGCTTCTTCGTGCTACCTCAAGGATTTCTAACTTTTGATTATCCTTATCTATTTTCATTAGCTGTGGATAAATCGCTTTTGCATTAGGATTTTGTTCTAAGCTTTGGTGCAAGATTTCTAGCGCATTTGGCTCTAGCATATCATCAGTAGCTAAAAATACGAGATATTCTCCGCTTGCATTTTCAAAGGCAGTATTTAAACTTGCATTAATACCTTGATTATAAGGGTGTTGGACTAGCTTTATGCGCGTATCTTTGCACTTTAAAATCTCCTGCACATTTCTATCAGTGGAGCAATCATCTACGATGATACATTCAAAATCACTAAAACTCTGCGCTAGAATGGATTGTATAAAGAATCCAACAAACTTCTCGTGATTAAAACTCGGGGCTAAAATAGAGATTTTAGGAGACATTAAGGCTCTTTCCTTTTAATTTGTAAATAAAGGAGGAATTATACAGAAAATTGATGAATTGCTCTATATTTTTAAACACAAGAAGCTACAATCGCATAAAAATGTGTATTATCCCAGCGATTTGCTTCGGGCGGATAAATATCACACACTTCTACGATTCTATGTCCTAAAGAAATCAAAATCTCTTTTTCCCTCTCTATCCACCGATATTGTGAGTAATAATCTCTCTTTTGCTCCTGTGAATAGCCAGAAATATTGATTGTCTCATTAATGCCAAATTGATTTTTGATGATAAAAATCCCTTGAGGCTTTAAAAATTGCTGATATTTTTTATACAAAACTTGCACTTCTTCCTCATTCACATAGTGCATAATCCCAAATGCACTTATAATGTCAAACTTCTCTTTTGTATCAAAATCAAACAAATCTTCATTGTAAATTGTAATTTTTTGCTCTTTTGCAATAAACTTTGTAAATTCTTTAAATTTATCTACACAAACAATTTTATCTACATAAGGATAAATTTTATTTACAATCAGCCCACTGCCCGAACCCAAATCCAAAATATGTGATTTCTCATTAGCATATTTTAAAATAAACTTTGCATCAATATCTGAAAAATCCGTGTTATTTGCAAGTTTTACAGAATTTTGATTTGCTCCTTTGCTCAAAGCCTTAAAAAAATCTAATGCCTTTTCATTCATTCAACACCTCTTTTAAAATTAAATCTTTTAGCACTTCTAGGCTATCTATATTTTCTTTTTCGTAATAATCTACACGAATATCTGTGCAACCAAGTAGGATTATATCCCCCCCCCCGAGTAAATGCTCACATACTTGCTTAAAGATATTTTTAGGACGCGCTTTAGAATCCATAGTATCAAAACGATGAGCATTTTTGATATTACAAATCCCTTGCGTAACTTTTTTTTGAAACTCTGCATTCGGATAGATGATTTTCACTTCTGGACAGATTTTCTCAAAATATCTTTCATATACTCTGCCTTTTAAACAACCATCACTTGCGACTAAACCAACAGATTTTGCCCCGCTTTGCTTTACCTTTAGCACTGCAGATTCTATTAAGTTAAGCATTTTTACTTGTGGAAGTGCTGCTTTAATAGTTTCAAAGCTATAATGCGCAGTATTACAACACATACAGAGTGTTTGTGCACCAAAATTTTGCAATCTTTTGGCTATGTCTATATAATCTTTAGTAAAATCCTCTCCCTTACCCTCTAAATACATACTGCGGGAGGGAGCTTGGGTCGCTTGAAAAGTAAGGATTTGAGGGTGATGTGCGTCCCTAAAAGCTCCTTTTTGGGTAAGCTCTATTTCAAGAAGCTCATTGAGTTTATTTGTAGCAGCTACTCCTGCTCCACCGATGATTCCAACTATTTTTGATTTTTCAACTGCTTCCATTGTCTCATTTCCTCTTGGGTAAGTGGAATCTTATATTGTGCGAGATTTGTGATGATTTGAGCAACATTTGGGTGGGTAAAAGCTCTCCACCTTAGATTTGCAAGGCTTTGATTTCATTGCTTACTCCTTTTGTAAGATACACATATAAGATTCTACTGCTCTTTGAGTGTTCGCAATCTCTTGTGTAACGGTATGTATAATTTTCTCCTGCACGATTTTAAACCCTAACTTTTCAAAAAGTGCTAAATATTTCGCGCGACTTCGCGCCACCACCCAATAATTCCCATTTGCATAGTAATAAAAATCTTCCGCGCTAGAGTTGGTATTATCTTTATAAATCATAAGCCCCCCCCCCCGCAAAGCAGTATAGAGTTTGGATAGAATATTCTCGCACTTTTCCCATTCTAAAATACAAGTTAAAACCCCCATAAAAGAAATACAATCATAAGTTTGTTCTATTTTTAGAGTGCTTACATCACCTTGATTGAAAGTAATGTTTGAAATATGGGCAAAATCTTTTTGATTAATTTCCCTTGCACCCTCTATCAAGGCAGGAGAATAATCATACGCCATAATTTTTTTGACAAAAGGAGCAAATATAAACGTCCATTCTCCATTTGCACAACCCATATCTAGTAGAGTATCACTCTTTTGGAGCTTAGGAATAAAGCTAGATTCTATAAATGTTTTTTGCTCTTCAAATCTCGCAGGTAACACACTTTTAAGATTCCAAAATTTGCTTGTTAAATAAAACAAAGGAGTTTTCTCGGAATTTTGCGAAATCACTGCACAGATGGCTTCATAAGAAGTGCTAAAAACACCTCTATTATTATTCCATAGCTGCAAATCTTTAGCATATTCTTGTGGAATCACTAGTTTAAAAGGTTTAGTAAAATATCTTTTGATTTTATTCTTGAGTTTTTTTAAAAAATTCATTCTCTCCTCCATTGTTTTAAGATTTTAAGTGCGTTTTGATAATCATCATAAGTGTCTATATCCACTGCACGGATTTTAATCCCTCTAAGCGGTAGATAAGTCTCTAGCTGATTATAGACATTACCTGAAGTGAATTTTACATTTTCTCTTTTAATGCAACAAGGTCCTGTCCATTCATAATCACCATTTTGACGAGAGAAAGATTCCACTTCTCCCGCACTATTGACGCTTACAAACACCGGCTCACTTGAGCTTATATCTGTATAAGCTATCCATTCTCCACTTTGGTTTAAAAGCATTGCCATATCTTGGGGATTAACGAGTAAATCTCCATCATACTCCATTACATAAGTATTTGCATCCCTTGCTCCTAGATAAAAACTCGCTCCCGTTTTGGTATCAAAATAATTATGATTATAAACAAAAATCGCATCTTTCCTATATTTCAAAACTTCCTCAATCACCAAAGACGCTTGAAATCCTACAACAATGCGCACATCTTCTACATCTTTAAAAAGCTCTAATTGCCAAGCAATCAAGGATTTACCATCAATGTTTATTAAGGCTTTTGTAGAATTAAGCCCCAGCCTAGAACCAATCCCCGCACAACTTATAACAACTGATAAAGCAGTCTGCATAATGCCTCCTCGCTAAAGATTGCATAGTCCGCAACAGATAAAACACCCGGTGATGGTTTATGCGTGATACCAGAGGCTATGGAAATATCTGCTAACCTCATCGCTTCTACATCATTATTCCCATCACCTATAAAAATCACTTTTTGCCCTTGTGCTTGAAACTGCTTGACAATGGATTCTTTTTTGAGAATGTGGGTGAGTTTTAAGACATTATTATCCTGCAAAATGCTACTAGAGCTAAAAGTCTCACAACCAACCTTTGCTACAAGTTTGTCAATCCAGCATTCTAAATTCCCTGTAGCTATACAACATTGACGTTTATATTCCTTTATAAACGCATTTAAATGCTCATATATTTCTATTTGCTCAAGCAAATCTGCAATTTTATCCACAGGCAATTTACCCAAAATATTCACACGAGAGATAAAAGATTCCATAAAAGGAATATTTCCTGCGATTGTCTCTTGCGTGAGATTATCTATTTCTGCTTGGACATTAAAGAATTTTGCTATTTTGGGCAAGGTTTCTTCTTTGGTAATTGTTCCATCTAAATCAAAGATAAATCGTTTCATTCCCTATACTCCTGCAAGAAAGATTTCAACTCCCTAACACACATTTGTGCAACATTGGGATAATTGATTTTGATATATTCTTTGGCAAAAGTAAGACGAGATTGCTTCATAGAATCTTGTTCTTGTAATACAACAGAATCTATAAAATTTATAATGTCCTTTTCACTAGAGACAAGGTAGATATGTTTGCATATTTCTTTGCCAAAAGGCGTAAATTCTCGCTCAATCGTATCTTGAGATTCTATAATAAAGGCTTCAGGTTTATCAGTGTAGAGCCATTCTGCCATAAATCCGGCACAATCGTGGATTAGTGCGGAAGAAGTAGCAAAACTCTCGAAATAATCCCCACCCTCTTGGTAAATCATATTGGGGATTTGTGCGATTTGTTGGAGATAATTTTCCACAAAGAGTTCGCTATTCCCCCCCCCTCGCTCATAAATCTTAAATCTTATGAGGTGCGTAAATAAAAGAGGGTGTGGACGAAAAATAAAATCAATTTGAGGATAAAGCTTAGGGAGTTTTAAGAAAAATTCGCTTAGGCGCATAAAATTGGAGAGATATAAAGGAAAATCCTCTAAGGTTAAAGTATGATGAGGAGCGATGATGATTTGCTTTCTCTCCTTATTACTTTCTTGCCCTTGTGCTAAGAATTTTGCTAAAGAATCTAACTTTGGATAACCTATGAGTTTGAGATTCTTAACTTTTGCTATTTGATGAGTTTTAATCAATTCACAATTATTTTGATTTTCTACATAAATATTCCACAATAAACTATATTCCAAAGTAGCATAAACACCTAAAGTATAATTTAAATACCCTGTATAACCATAAGGCATATAAATACTTAAAGCAAATTGTGATAAATAAAATATCGTATAAAATTTATACACCATAGAATCATAAGGATTATCAAAATACGCTATATCCAAAGTAGAGCTAAAATCAATAAAATCTTTTTTTGTCTCATCATAAGAATGTAAAATCTTATCTTTATACTCTGGGTAAGATTCACAAAGACTTTTATAAGTCTTTGTCATTTCTCTAAACATTCTCTCTTCTCCTCTTGAAGTATCAGGTATTACAAGCACAAAAGGTTCAAATGTGCAATCTTTAAGCATTTGCTCAAAGATTGCTCGGGCAGAAAATACACAATCAGAGATGATTAAAAACCCTACTCTAACAGGTTTTCCCTCTTTGGAGGCAGATTGAATCCTTTGCAAAATAGTCTTATAGTTATTTTGTGTTTGTTCTATGAATTCTAATTTTTCTTGATTGCCTCTTTTACGCAAAATAGGCAATATAAAAAAGAGGCGATAATCTACACGATTATCTTTAAAACGCTTAAGCAATAAAGGAAATTTAAAGAAAAAAAGAGGGAGATAAATTTTTGTTCTTAAATTGCCCTTATACATATCATTTTTGATATAAAGACATCGTCTTATTGTAGCTTTTATACCTTTGTTCATACCCCCCCCTCCTATTTACAAAATACACAATATGGTATTTAAGAACAAAAAATGAAATGGATTATGTCAAAACTTTCCTTAATTTTTTAAATAATTTTAATTTAATACGCTCTGCCTTAATTCTTGATTTTTCTTTACTCAAAATTTTTTTTGAATACGAAGTTTCATTCACACATTGCAAAAATTTATCTATATGTTTCTCTATCAAAAAACTCTCAAAATGCTCTCTTGCCTCTTTGGAACGATGAGACATATTGGCTAAAAAATCATTTAAAATCTGCTCTAAACTCATTAGCTCTTTTTCAGGGATTAAACCTAAATTCATTTCATAGCCCAAAACATAATTTCTAAGCTTAAATGTCCAAAGGAAGCAATCACTAGAGGATTTTTCCATAGTAAAAAACACCATTACAGCAGGGACACCGCATTTTTCAGCTTCTAACATAGAAGTTCCCATAGCAAAGCAAATATCCACATTATTTTGGAGATACAAAGGCAAATCTTTGGGCGAGAGCGTGCCTAGATAAATTATTTCAAAATTCTTATATTCTCCAATAAGATGCTTAGAATCTCCCTCTCCAATGATATGTAACTTTATCTTTTTTTCTATCTTTAATTTTTCTAAATTATCCATTAAATTGATTAAAGCATAAATTTTATCCCTACTTAGCCTCCCCACCCAAGCGAGATTAATGCACTCCTCATCAATTAAAGATTCTTTAGTAAATGAGCAGGGATAATCTTCAAGCACTACGGGCATAATTATCTTTTCATTCACCTCATAGGAGCAAAATTCCTTTGTAGCAATTCTAGTTACTTCGTCCATACAGATTAAGGCGTTATGAGTTATCATTGTTTGCACTTTGTCAATAACATTTTTTCGGGTTGTTCTTGACAAATAACACATTGTATCGTTCATCTCTTCCATATGTAATACCCAAAATAAAAAGAAAAGATTTTTGGTTTTTATTTTTGGAAATTTATAGAGACAAAAAGGAGGAGCAATAATCGTAGAATTTTCAGGCAAAGTAATGCTTTTATCTACTGCGATTTTCTCCACACCCTCACTTAAAAATTCATTGATACAACTCTCTGTAAAATTAATATAGCCTACTCTTATCTGTGGGTAATGCTGTGAGATAAAATTAAGCAATCGCACAAAGAGTAATTCTGCGCCGCCGATAACTTGCGTAGGATAAAAAACATAAATATTTCTCATCTTGTTTGCCTTAATTTATTTCTTCTACTTAAGAACCAAATCCAAAACTTTAGACGATACAACAAGCCAAGTTTAAAAATATAGTCTCTATATTTTCTATCTTTTAGTCCGACATAACAATTCCTCAAATGAACATAAAAATCTCTTTTTTCTTTTGGAGAAACTTCTTTCCAAAATTCTTTCAATTTAGTATCATCTCCATTGATAAAACATAATCTCAACTTAGATGCTAGATTTAGGTTTAAGTTTGGATACTTTTCTAAGTATAAGGGTAAATATTTCTGCAATAAATTCTCTGTTTTCCCAGTAACTTCACCTAGTGATTGGGTATGGGTTAAACTATTTGGGTGTCGCCTATATACATAATGCTTTTTATGAATTACTCCTATTTCTCCTGCAAGTCCTATTTTTAGAAAAAAATCATAATCCTCTACTTTAAATTGAGATTCATCATACTCTCCCGTGAGTCTTGCTATTTTGGCTCTATATAAAAAACACGCCCCTACACTATCATAAGAAATCAAATCTTCTATCTTTGCACTTGCGATGAAATCTTGCTCTTTTAAACCATTGTGCTCGATAATGGTATAATCTGTGCAAACAAGCACTTTATTTGGATTTTCCTCAAGGTAGGCTACCATTTCCTCAATCGCATTTTCTAAATAATAATTATCATCTGAAGTCCAAGTCCAATATTCTCCACTTGCCGCATTAAAGCCTATGTTGAGAGACTTTGGTAACTTTTGATTGATTGCATTATGAATGATTTTAATCCTAGAATCCTTTTTTGCAAATTCTTCTATAATGCGAGGTGTGCTATCAGTAGAGCAATCATTGACAATAATCAATTCTAAATTTTTATAACTCTGTTTTAATACACTCTCTATACTTTGGGCTAGGAACTCCTCTCCATTAAAAGTAGGCAGGACTATACTTACTAATTTATCCATTTAAAAATCTCCTTATAATTTTCTCAATTTTTTGGCTTGCCTTTCCATCTCCATAGGGATTTACACCATCTATTGTGTAACCTTGAGACAAAACCTTTGTTGCTTCTTTAATAATCTCACTACTCTTTGTGCCTACAAGTTTTGCAAATCCCTTTTTGACACCCTCCATTCTTTCTGTCCTATGGCGCAAGATTAAAATAGGTACACCAAAAGTTGGAGCTTCCTCTTGTATGCCTCCACTATCTGTTAAAACAAGTTTTGCTTTTTGCAATATATAAACAAGTTGAGGATAATCTAAAGCCTCTGTAAGAATGATATTTTGATGTATAGATAACCTTTGGCAAACTCTATTTTTTACATTTGGATTAGGGTGTAGCGGTAGGATAAATTGATGAGAGGGGAATTTGGAAGATAGTACCTCTATAGAATCTAAAATATACTCTAGTCTCTGCCCGTGATTTTCTCTTCTATGAGCAGTAACCAATACTATGCCCCCCCTGATAACATTCACATTTTTTGATTTCCAAAATTTTGATGCACTTTGCAATGCTTTTTTATTGAGTAAAGAAAGTGCATCAATTCCTGTATTGCCTACTTGATAGATTTTATCTTTGCTTATTCCCTCTTTTTTAAGAGATTTAGCAGATTTTTTCGTTGGTGCAAAATGCAGGGTTGTAATTCTGCTTACCATTTGCCTTATTGCTTCTTCTGGAAATGGCTCAAATAAATCGTAAGAACGCAATCCTGCTTCAATATGAAAAATAGCCGCCTTATGATAAAAGCTAGTGAGCGCACCTGCGAAAACGCTCATCGTATCTCCTTGAATAAATACCCCATCAACTTTATGATTTTTAAAAACCTCTTCTAATTTTACTAAAATTCTAGCCTGCAATGATGATAAACTCTGATTTTCTACCATTACTCCTAGATTTATATCCGCTTTTAAGCCAAAAAAATTCAAAGCTTGATGAGATAACTCTTTTTGTTGTTCTGTATTGCAGAGGATAACATTATATTTTTGAGGATATTTTTTAAATTCTAGCATCACAGGAGCTAATTTTATCGCTTCGGGTCTCGTCCCAAAAATAAATAACAAGTTTTTCATTCTTTCTATTGTTCCTTAATGATATTTGCCCTTATTTTAGCAAAATTAAAACAATATTGACACAAGTTTAATGCCCGAAGGTTGTTATTACAATAATCAAAACCCTACAATTTAATGTTTGATGCTACTGCGCCACAACATAAATATCCCCTGCTATTTGTGGATAAGCCTCCCCTAACTCCATAAATGCAAGAATCATTTGAGAATCCCAATGCGCTTGTATTTGAGCGTTTGATAAAGGCTTGAGCCAATAACCACCACTATCAATAACCTTTAATCCTGCTCTATCAAACTCTTTTTGTAAAGATTGTAAGTCATAAATACGTCTATGCCCGTGAAAAATATCTGCCTCACTCATAGAATCTTCACTCTTTAATAAACCCATTTTAACCGCAGCTTGACGATGAATAGAATGAGAATTAGGCACTAAAGAGAGAATTATACCCCCCCCCCCGAATTATTTTCATTAGGCTTAAGCCATTTTTTGGCTAATTCTAAGATTTGCTTGGGAGATTCTACGTGTTCTAAAACGTGTCCCATTATGATACAATCATATTTCTTGCTTGGCTTAAACTCCTCAAATAAAGCATTATGCACATTTAAATGAGGAAATTTCTCTTTTAGATTCTTAGCAAAATGCGAGGAACCCTCTAAAACTTCAAGATTCTCTACATAATCCACTAAATACTTTGTCATCACTCCCTCTGCGGGACCCATTTCTAAAACATCACCACCACGATAAAATCTCTTAAAAATCTCAAATCCATAAAATATCTCCAAGTTCGTTACTTCTTTGGCTTGGAGTGGATTATCGTAATCTTGTGCGATGTTTTCTAGTCTTTGCTGTTCTTTTTTCATTTTACTTCCTTTATGTTGATTTTAAGTCCGTCTGTATCTAGCTCTGAAACTTTGAGAATCACAAAATTTTCACTTTTGGATTCTCTATTCAAAGAGTCAAGAAAACTCAAAAATGGCGCATTTCTCGCTCCATTTTGATAATACACCTTAACATTCTCTTTTTTTACTTTTAAATAATCTGCCATTAAGCTTAAAGATTGAAAAAGCATAATATCCTCTATCTTTCTACCAAGTGCGCGACAACTCACGCATAAGTCAATAAGACATAAATGAGTCTCTTCACTTTTGCCTACAAAAATGCCAATAATCCCACTATCGCTTAGCTTATCTTGCATCGCAATAGACACAACACAATATTGCTTATCCATAATCCACCCTCGCACTTGCTCTAGACTCGGGCGTGTGTAGTTTGCGATAAATTGATTGGTTTTGTTGAGCAGCTCTTCAATCCTCTCTACATTATCTATATCATTTATGCAAAACTCCAGCTGCATACAAAGGCTTTCAAAATACTCACTCTTAGGCAACTCTTTAAAAGATTCTCGCTGCACATTTGCTCTTATATCTAAAGAACGCAGTAAGTCTTCTCTTTTTACATTTATCTTTTTTAATTGTGGGAAAAGACTAAGGATTCTTAATACTTCAGATGGTGAGGTTGCTAAAATCGTTTTTACACCCAAACTTTGCACACTTTGCACTTCAGCGAGATTATCATCAATAAAAAGTATAGAATCTAATCCTATATTAAATCTCTGCGCTATCTCTTGCAAGCTTTGGGCTTTAGGATTCCAATTTATTTTTTTCATATCAAAATCTCCCCATTGAAGCACAAAATCTTTTCTTGTTTTAAAAAGCTCTTTTGCATCCTCCTCCTCATTTTTTGAAGCAATGGCAAGTAAAAATCCTTGCTTTTTGTAGGAGAGAATCTGCTTTTGCAAGTTTTGATAATCCTCATTGATTATAATTCCACTTATACCATCTTCACCTAAAATACCACGATAAAGCGTATTGTCCAAATCACATACGATTGCCTTTAGATGAGGAAGCAAAAAAGCTGGAATCCACACAAGCCCAAGTAGCTGTGCGAGCTTCACACAGGCGAAATTACTTAGTCTTGAGCCTGTGATTTTACTTTTCACCTCATCTATTAAATCACTTTTATTAAACCCACTTAAAAGATGAGAGATAAAAACAATCTCACAATCGCTAATGTCTAAAAATGCTTTTAAATCCTCTGAATCTTCATCAATATTCGTATCAATATCTAAAGCAATAACCAAAATAGGAGCTAAAGAAAGATGTCTTAATGCCTTTAGCCTCTCTAAAAGATAGGGCAAAATCGCTGTGTTTTTATAATGATTAAAATCAATCCACACTATCTCCAAATCCGCCTTTTGCCACACTTCCTCTTGCATAAAGGCAAACAAAAAGCTCTCATCATAAGAGCTAAGATTAAATTCGCCAAAAATACCACTTTTTTGCAAAAAAGGATTGATAATACTGATAATCGCCTCAAAAGCGTGATTTCTATGAATATTAATCTTACATTTTTTAAATACATTTGCGTGCTTTTCTCTCAATCTTGCAAATTCTAAAATCTCTTTTCGCGTGAGATTTTCTTTAAATACATCTAATTCCATTGTTTCCTCCACTTATTTTTCTTCTACTAATTCCACTAGCAAGCGGTTTTTAAGCATAACAAAGCAAATTTTTTTGAAATAACTTGCACTCGTAATGGGCGTTATGAGCATATTACCCCCCCCCCCCCCCGCTATTAGCAGGGATTGCATATCTTTTTGTATATCCTCGCTCTTATAAGCAATATGATACATTTTTGTCTTGTTTTTGAGGTAATTTGTAAGCGGACCCTCTTCGTGCAAATTTTCTAAAAGCTCAAAGCGATATTGTGGCAATGCCCTATCACTTGGAATCACAAATATCCCTTTAACTCCCTGCATCTTATCTATAAACTCATCTTCTTTGATAAATCCAAGACTCTTAAAAATACTTAACTCTTTATGTATATCTGCACTCGCAATGCCAATATGGTGAATAGGTAAGCGAATCATTATAAAGCCTTTTTATTATGAGATAAAATCTCTTGCACCTTTAAAATAAGTGATTCTTGAGAGACAATAGAGGCTAAATCACTCTCTTTAAAGCAAATGCCAAATTCTTCCTCTACGCTCATTACAATATCAATATGTGCTAAAGAACTCCATTGTTCGCAATTTTCCATACAAATATGTGTGCTTTCATCTACACACATATCCAAAACACTGCTTAAAATCCTATAAATGCGTTTTTCTATTGTATTTTCCATACTCACTCCTTATGTAATAATAAAGTCATTTTTGGTTTGTGCTTTTGATAATCTTGCTGTGTTAAAAGCAAAATCTCTAAGCCCTCTTTCTCATCAAATCCCGCTTTAAGCGCACCAAATTTAAGATGATAGTTTAAGACACGCGTATTTTTGGGATTTGTTGTAAAGACATTTTTATCATCTAGTTTATAAATCTCAAAAAATGCCTGTTTTGTGAGCAAATCAGATTCTAAAACTTGCAAAAAACTCGCCTCATCGCTCATAATCCAGCGTCCAATCTCATAAAAACATAAATGAGAATCTAAAACAAATTGATTATAAGTAGGATAAATGCTATTTGTCCCTAGACTCTTCCCTTGCTTATCCTCTACGATGAAATACCACTCATTCTCTAAACTCTTATAGCGATTCATATAAGCTATTTGATTTTGCAAGTTATTTTGCGTCTTATGAATATATTGCGCTTTTTTCTTATCCGTTCTTAAAGAGAGGATAAAAGCAGAATCGCTTACCTCCGCCTCACGTAAATTAATATATCTGCCCTCAATTTTGGGGAAATTATGCGTATTTATCATACAAGCTCCTTTTTGTAAAATATGCTTGTGCGTGTGCATAAATGTAAATATAGACAAAATAATGTGTAAGAATTTTTTGAGTAGAAAAAAAGATTGAAAAAAGTATAAAGCAGAAGGGCTTTATATAAAGGATTATACCCCCCCCCCCCGCAAGAATATCTACTTTTTGTGCGATAATCTTAAAGCCATCAATACCCGATAGAATAAACTCATTCTCACTTTCCTCAAAGACATTTGCTCCGATAAATTCCTCGCTTAAAATGCTTTTTGCCACCCTCACACCCCTTAAACGCGGGAGCTGATATTCTCTAAAGATAAAGGCTCTTAATTGATTATGGATTTGAAAACTTGTTTTTTTAAGATTTATGTTGATATTTTTCACATCAATCTCTGTGCGTGAAAAATAGCACGATTGCGTAAAATCTTGCTTAGTGCGCTTAAAGCCACCTGTGATCAAAGAATCCACATTTTCTTTAAGTAATAAAAAGCCTTGCGCCAAATATTTAAAATACAAATCCCGCGCACTCTCTTGCAAGCCTAGTTCAAAAATTCTTTGCGCGATAATATCTCCTGTGTCAATGCCATTATCAATACAATGCAAAGTAACACCGCTTGTGCGCTCACCATTTAAAATCGGTGTGATAGAAGTATAAACGCCCTTATATTTAGGCAAGGCGGAGAAGTGGATATTATAAAGCCTCTTGCTAGCAAATTGCTCTACTTTAAGCAGTCTATCAAATTCTAAAGAGAGGAAAAGCACATTTGGGATTTGCTGCACTTGCTCTAATGTGCAGACAGGGATACTTGTTTGTAAAGCATATTTTAAAAGTGAGGGTTGCCAAGTGTCTATGCCCACATCATCACGATTTGGGATTATACAAATCTCATCGTGAGCAAATTTTGAGCGCAAAAGTTTAAGCGCATTAAGCGCAATCGCATTTTTGCCTGCAATACACACTTTGAGATGATTGAAATTATTTGGGAATCTTACGCGCATAGCTTAAGCTCCCCACGCACAAGATTTGCCCTTTTAAGAGAGCAAATAGAGAAAAATATTACTCTATTATCCCCCCCCCCCGATAAGTCGTAGTTTTTTGAATCTCTCACTCATTGCTAAAGATTCTACAATTTCTACTTTTGTAGGGATTTTGAAAGCTGCAAGTTTATCTTTACAATACATTCTAATGATTTTTTTTAATTGGATATTATTTAAAAGAGCATTAGTTTGACTAAGCACTATTTTCACACTCACACTTTGCCCTGTAATCGCATTAGATTCTCCATAAACAAGACAATCCTTAATATCTGACATTTCTAAAAGTATGTTTTCAACTTCTTGAGGCAGCACTTTTTCGCCCCCAACATTTATGACTTCTTTGCTTCTCCCAATGATTTTAAGGTATTCCTCTCCATTAGATTCTATAATCTCTACCAAATCCCCTGTGGCGAAATATCCCTCATTATCAAAGACACTATTATCTGCGTTAAGATAGCCCAAAGTCTGTGTTTTAGATTTAAGATAAAGCTCATTATTGATGATTTTATAATCAATATTTTCCAACTTTATAGCATTTTCTTTGGTTTTTGTTTGTGTGATTCCCACCTCGCTTGTCCCAAAAGTTTGGTGAAAATGCGCTTTTGGAAAAGCACTTTTTAATCGCTTCAATAAAGAATCTGGCATTTTTTCTGTCCCATAAGTAATGACTTTTAAAGCACTCAAATCATACTTTTTATGTGCTTCGCTCAATAACATAAGATTAAGCAAACTTGGACTTGCGGGAAGAAGCGATATGTGATAATCTGATAAAGTCTTGCATAATAAATCAATATTTTTACGATGCTTTATAGCAACTCCGCACGCATTCATACTTAGGGTATTAAAAAGCGTATTTAACCCTCCAATATGGTCAAAAAGTAAAAAAAGTAAAACATTCATCTTTTTGGTCTTTTTAGACAAATAGACATTTAAGAGATTATCCAAATTATGCACCATAGTTTTCGGTCTGCCTGTGCTGCCACTTGAAAAGAGAATTAAACCCGACTTATGCTCTCTAAATAAAGATTCTAAAAGTGTGTGTTTTTTGACAGGAGAATGAATTGATGTAATTTTTCCCCCTGTATAGAGATAATCAATTTGTGCTTCTTGGCACTTGAGCGAATCTTCAGGTGTATGCTCCACAAAAGGAACAATAATATGTTTTTTTTGTATGCACGCGAGCAAAAAACTCACGCTCTCTATATCATAATCTCCTACAATACCTATAACACTAGGTTTTATAGAATCTAAAAATGTTAATTGCTCTTTGAATGCTGCCCATAAATCCCCATAGGTAAATCTTTGTCCATCATAAATAATAGCATTTAAATGCTCATCACATTGTGCTATTTTTGCTAAAAAAGGGCAAAGATTATCTATTTTCATTACCCTGCCCTCTGCATATAATAATTATTAGAAGGCACAAAGAGATGATTTGTGCATATTTTTAGATATGGAGAATAAGACGATTTTTTGCGATTTTGAGAATATGTATTGCAAATAAAAGTGAATGTGCCATTTTTGGAATCCACTTGAGACTCCAAAATAATGACAAAAAGGGAAATATTTAACGCCCCCCCCCACGAACCATTTCTCAATTTTTTGAATCTCTCACTCATTGCTAAAGATTCTACAATTTCTACTTTTGTAGGGATTTTGAAAGCTGCAAGTTTATCTTTACAGAAGATTCTTATTTGTTTTTTGAGTTCTAAATTTGAAAATAAAACTTTAGCATCTAAAACGACTTTCGCACTCACGCTTTGCCCTGTAATCGCATTAGATTCTCCATAAACAAGACAATCTTGAATATAGGGCATTTTTAGCAATATTCCCTCTATTTCTTGAGGCAGCACTTTTTCGCCCCCAACATTTATGACTTCTTTAGCTCGTCCTATAATCTTTATATACTTTTGCCCCTCTTCCTCTCTCACTTCTACTAAATCCCCCGTAGCAAAATATCCTTGCTCATCAAAGACACTATTATCCGCGTTAAGATAGCCAAGTGCTTGTGTGGGGGATTTGATAAAAAGCTCATTATTGACAATCTTATAAGAAGCATTGACAATTTTAAAAAACTCTTGCATATTTTTTGTTTTCATTGCATTGGTTTCGCTTGTGCCAAAGCCTTGTTTAAAGTTCGTATGGGGCAATGCTTGGTGCAAAGATGCTAAGAGTGCTTCACTCATTGGCTCACTACCATAAATAACTAACTTTAAGGAATCTAAATCATACTTGGTTATATCTGATAAAAGCAAAAGCCTAAGCAATGTCGGTGAAGCGGGTAAAATCTCAATCTCATATTGCTTTAGAGCACTTAAAATAAATTGTGGCTGCCTTTGCTTAGGGATTACCAAAGTCCCACCTCCACCTAGAGTATTGCACACCACGTCAATACCTGCAATATGGTCAGGTAAATACACGCTTAGCACCCTTAGAGGGTTTGCTTTTTTTGCACTATATGCTGCAAGGAAAGTATCTAAACTATGCACGATAGCCTTTGGTTTGCCTGTGCTGCCACTTGAAAAGAGAATTAACCCGCTTTGCTTAGAATCTTTCAAAGATTGGAGTAATTCATATTTTTGAGAATCTACGCGCTTAATTGCTCCATTATGGACTTGTAATATAAATTCAATACCAAATTCACCCACATCAAAATCCATATTTCTAGGAAGAATGGGCACAATAATACATTTTTTGCGATAAAGAGCAAAAAAATAAGTGATTTGCGCAAAGCTATAATCTCCCACTATTGCCACAATACTACCTTGTGGTATCTGCAAGGATTGTCTTTTAGATTCTATACTTTGAAGTAAAGCTGCATAGGTATAAGATTTATCATCGCAAATAAAAGCAATATTTTCTTTAAAATAGGATATTCGCTGCAAAAAATCAGGCATTTACCCCTCCTAGATAGATTACCTGCCCTGTAATAAAATGACTTTTTTCATCACAAAAAAATTCAATCACATTTAAAACATCTTCAAAGCTTCCAAATCGCTTGATAGCCTGTTGATTTAAAAGAGAATCCATTTTTGCCTTTGGCACATTTTTGATTAAATCTGTTGGCACAGGCGTAGGACCCACAGCATTAAGCGTAATACCAAACTCGCTTAATTCTTTTGCCACAACTTGCGTGAGATTGACTAAAGCCGCCTTCGAGGCAGCATAAATCGCCTCTCCCTCTAATCTTAGGGGCGTTGCTATGGTAGCAAAATTGACAATCCTATAAGGCATAGTGCGCTTAAAATCTGCATTGTGTTTTTTAGAATCTTGCACCATTACCTTAGCCACTTCGCGTAAAAACAAAAAACTCCCAAAAACATTGGTATTAAAAATATTTTGCATTGTGCTAAAAGGTGTAGTAAGAATATGATTCATAGAGGCAATGCCAGCATTATTAAGCAAAACATCAATTTTTCCAAATTCTTTTTTTACTTCTCTAATCATTGCTACTACTGCCTTTTCATCACTCACATCAAGCTCAAAATGCCTATAATTGTGAGATTCTATACTTCCTTTTCCACGAGAGCAACCGCACACGATATGCCCTTGTTGCAAATAATATTCACTTAAATCCTTACCGATGCCCTTTCTAGTGCCTGTTATAACAATAACTTTATTCATTAACTTGAACTTTTGTGAGGATATAAGAAGTGAGTGTTGCCACATCTTTAAAAGGTGAGTTTCTCGCACTCATCGTTTTTTCATCAGCTAAGACAATATGGATATTTAAAGCACTTAGCATTTCTTCTAAATCTGCGATAAAACTCACAAGTGCCAAAGAATCTAAATGTCCATCTATGCCATAAATTTTTGTTTCTAATGTAGGCGTTTTAAGCTCATCGTGCTGTATTTCATCAGCGAGATTTCTTAAGGCTTCAAAAATCACATTTTGTATTTTTTCTTTCATTTATTCTCCTTTTGATAAATTTGATAAATGTGGGGGCAGAAATGCCACAAATGCCTTAGGTATAGCCTTAAAATCCTCTTTAGAGAGACTAAAGTAAAAATTGAGTGCATCTTGGGCAATAATTGTTGCTCCAAATCGTTTATGAAATGCTACGACTTGCGTATTTGCCTTTCTCACATCAAAACGCGCATTAGCAAATCCAAGTGTATAAAACCCAAAAGCATATAAGCAAAGTGCGGATTCTATGGCAGTGTAGCTTGGTGCGTCATCTTTGATAATCCAACTTCCCCAACAAAAACTATCTTCTTTAAAGTCATAGATTCGTATCGCTCCAAAAGATTGCTCTTCTAAGGATTGGATAATAAAGTAAAACTCTTTGCCTAAAGCCTCACGTTTTTTATACTCTGCTATCCATTGCTCTTGTGATGAGATTCCACCTGTGGTTTGCGTTAAAAATTGTGCCTTTTTATCACTCCGTAGAGAATAAATAAAACCCGCATCACTTAAACAAACTAAGCGCAGGGAAATATGTTTGCCTATGAGCGGAAAGGTATATGTGTTCATCACATCGCCTTCCCATGGTTATTTACTCTGTTATTTATAGCTTGATATGAGTTTTTGGGATTTTTAGATTTTATTTTAATATTTGAAAGAGTAGCAAATAAGGGATTATTTATAACGCCCCCCCCCCGCAAGGTAATTTGAGGGATAATCGTACAGTCATCGCCCACATCTTTAGTTACAACTGCACCTGCGGCAATAGTAGCACGCTCGCCAATGATGATTCCGGGCAATATCACCGCTCCCGCCCCGATACTCGCGCCCTTTTTGATAAGCGTTTTTGCAAAAGTGCTAGGATATTGCTTAGAGCGGGGATATTTATCATTAGTAAAGCTTACATTTGCGCCGATAAAAACATCATCTTCAATTGTGATTCCGTCCCATACCTGCACACCGCATTTTATCGTTACATTATTGCCGATCTTCACATCATTTTCAATAAAGCAATGCGAACAAATATTGCAATTCTCGCCGATTACGGCATTTGGTAGCACTACGCAAAACTGCCAAATTTTTGTATTCTCACCTATATTTTTACTCTGCACATCAGAGAGAGGGTGTATCATTGCTATCCCTTCCAGCAATTTTACTCAATTGTTTTAGCAGAGATTCACTCAATCTACTCCCAATCCCACTTGCCAAAATAATCACATAAGTTTTCATTATCTTTGCCTTATTGCTCCAAACTTTTTAGAATTTGTATTTGGGATATTATCATAAAATTTTAATAATTTAAATATAACTAGAAGTGTTTTGTCTTGTGAGAAAATGCGGATAATTTCATAAAAGTTTTTGTATAATGTGATTTGATAAATGCAAATTGGGAAAAATGATGAATTATGAATTGATAGACTTTGTTGATTTTAGCGATGAAAAAGGCTCTTTAGTCGCGTGTGAATACCAAAAAAACTGCCCTTTTGAGATTAAAAGAGTGTTTTATATCTTTGATGTTAATCCAAGCGCGGTTAGAGGGAGACACGCTAATAGAGATTCTGAATTTTTATTTGTCGCTCTAAGTGGGAGTTGCAAGGTAAAAATTGATGATGGTAAAAGCCAAAAAGTCCTCACTCTTGATAGTCCAAAACAAGGCTTGTATGTAGGCAAAATGCTATGGAAAGAAATGTTTGATTTCTCCAAAGGTTGCGTGTTGCTTGTGATGAGCAATACACCTTATAACAAAGGCGAGTATATTAATGATTATATGATGTATGCTCATAAAGTATGGGGGGGGGGGCATAAGATAAACCTTGTTATTCCCTTAAGTTTCAATGTGGCTTAAGGTTACAAGATGAATTATAAACTTCTCTCACTCCAAACCATAGGCGATGAACGCGGCAAATTAGTATCCTTAGAATCTCTTAAAAACTTGCCCTTTGCTATAAAAAGAGTGTATTATATGTTTGATACCTCGCCAGATTTGCCGCGAGGATTCCACGCTCACAAAGAGCTAGAACAACTTGTAATAGCTATAGATGGCGCGTGTGAGTTTGTGCTTGATGATGGAAAAAATAAAGAATCTGTATGGCTTAATCGCCCTGATGTTGGGTTGTATATTGGCAAAAATATGTGGCGAGAAATGCGGAACTTCTCTTATGGGTGTAAACTAATGATACTTGCTAGTGATTATTATGATGAGAGTGAGTATATTAGAGATTATGCAGAGTTTTTAGATATAATAAAAAGGGTATAAGAGCAAATCATAGACATTTTTTGAGATAAACGCTTCGGAGCTTTATTTTCTTTTATACTCACCCAGAAACACCAAATCATTTGCCTCATTTCTAATAAAACTCCTACTCCCAAACATATTTATACTCCTCATAAAGTGCTAGTAGCCTTTGTTTATCTGCTTCTATCTTTTTGGCATTTTTTGACTTTTTGAAATGCGTTTTAAATGTTTTTATGTATTTTTTACAAGCTTTTATCATTATATCTCCTTAGGCAAATTTTATCCTCAATTAGCCTTAATCTCCGTGCCAATTTAGCAATACTCATTATCTCCCCTTAAACTTTTGTGGCATAAAATTATAGAATTTAAGCTTAAGATTCTATAAAAATTCGCTGTTAATTACTTCAAGCTGGAGTTTATCTAAAGTTTTATTAAAATTATCATTTCGGCATAAAATTGGGCAGTTCTTACAATCAATACTCTCATACACTTCTCTTATCCTGCTTCCTCGCCAAATCTCCTCCAAACTCTGCTCTCTTAAATCTCCGAGCAAATGTGCAGGGCTTTGACGGAAGTGCAAACAAGCCCAAACTTTGAAATCCGCACTGATACAAGTGCTAAAAAACATTCCGTGGCATTTCTCATAGCCACGATTAGCCGCATTGTGCATTTGATTATATTTTTGATAACTTGCTAGGATTTTAAAATCCGCTTCTTCGTATTTATTTTGCAGTTCCAAAAGGATTGGGGCAATATCAAAAGTATCGCCGGTAAATGGGCGAAACTGCACAAAATCAATGCCTTTTTGTCTTTTGGTAATATCTTTTATAAGCTTCACAAAGCTTTCCATATCCTCTCGCGTCTCTTGGCTTGTTAAAAATCCTATCCCAAAGCTAATTTTAGAATCCATTTGTGTTTTTATCCTTGCAAACATCTCAATATTCTCTAAAGTTTTAGCGAAATGATGAGGTTTCATTCCGTGTATTTTCTCATACATTGGCACACTTCCCGCATCAAGGGAGATTCTAAAATACTCCAAATTCTGTGCAATCACACGACACTTTTGCTCATCAAGCAATCCACCATTAGAATTGCACCCGATATTCATTCCTGCGCGTTTTATCTCCTCTATCGCATAACTAAAATGTGGGCTTAGAGTCGGCTCGCCTCCGCCAGATAGAATCACGCCCTTATTCTCAAGACTTTTTAGTCCTGCAATAATCACATCAATTTGCTCCTTGCTTAACTCTGCATTGTTTTCATTATGCCCACAGCAACCCGGACAGCGGTGATTGCATTTATTTGTCAAATCTAACTCGGTAACAACAAGTGTTTTATGCGCATTCATAAAATAATCAATCTTGTCGGTATAACGCAAAATTTTTTCGTGTGAATTGAAGTGATTTACTTTCATCTAAACTCCCTTTTTCGTAAGATAAAGGAGTGCATAAAAAGCAATAAAAGAGGCAAAAAAGTAAGAATTAAGAGTTTATTAACCCCCCCCCCCGCAAGAGGAATTGAAGTATATTTATAAATATAAAAATCTATTGTTTGAGAAAGATTGGTATAAAAATCACTTGGTTTGAACCCAAATAAACGCGTCATTTTACTAGAATCTATCGCATATCGTCTATCGTGTCCTGCTCTATCTTGGACAAATGTAATTTGCTCTTTGTAACTGCGCTCTTTGGGGCATTTTTTATCCAACATCTCACAAATAATTTGTGCAAGCTCTATATTGCTTTGCTCATTTTCTCCACCGATATTAAAACTCTGCCCAAAATAAGAGGAATGAAACACCTTATCAATCGCTTTGCAATGATCTTGCACAAAAAGCCAATCACGGATATTTTGTCCATCACCATAAATAGGAATCTCACTGCCAGCCAAAGCATTACGGATAATCGTAGGAATAAGCTTTTCATCGTGCTGCTTTGGTCCATAGTTGTTAGAACAATTTGTGATAAAAGTTTTCAACCCATAGGTATGATGATAACTCCTAACCAACATATCGCTTGAAGCTTTGGAAGCAGAATAAGGCGAATTGGGTGCATAAGGCGTGGATTCACTAAAATATCCGCTTTCTCCTAATGAGCCAAATACCTCATCAGTGCTAATATGATGAAAAATACAATGCTCTTTGTTTGTCTTAGGGCGACTTGGCGCATCAAACCAGTTTAAATACGCATTATGCAGTAAATTAAAAGTGCCATTGACATTTGTTTCTACAAAGGCACTTGGATTTTTTATAGAATTATCCACGTGAGATTCTGCGGCAAAATGAATCACACCCTCAATATCATAATGCGCAAAAAGTTCCTTAATAAAGTCTTTATCGCAAATATCGCCTTGTCTAAACTCATAATTTGGCGTATTCTCTGCACCTTGGAGATTGCGCAAATCTCCTGCATAAGTTAAAGAATCCACATTGATAAGGCGATACTGCGGGTATTTATGCAAAAAATAGAGAATAAAATTACTCCCGATAAACCCTGCTCCACCTGTGATAAGGAGATTTTTCATTATTTTTCCTCTAAAAGTTGGCGAAGATACTGCCCATAGCCACTTTTACTTAAGCTTTCAGCCCTTTGTAAAAGCTGCCCTTTATCTATCCAGCCATTGTGGTAGGCAATTTCCTCTAAACACGCGATTTTATAGCCTTGTCTTAATTCAATAGTTTGTACAAAACTTGAAGCTTCCACAAGACTATCGTGCGTGCCCGTATCAAGCCACGCGAAGCCGCGCCCTAAACTTTGAGAACGAAGTTTGCCCGCTTTAAGATAAGCAATATTGACATCAGTAATTTCTAATTCCCCTCGTGGGCTTGGTTTAAGCGATTTTGCTATCTCTATGGCAGTATTATCATAAAAATATAATCCTGTGGCAGCAAGATTGCTCTTTGGCTTGCAAGGCTTTTCTTCTAAACTCACAACCGCTCCATTGGTGTCCATTTCTACTACACCAAAACGTTCTGGGTCTTTAACACGATAAGAAAAAATAGTTGCTTTGCCTTTGTTAGCTTCCTCTTTTGCCTCTAAAAGCATTAGCGAGAATCCTTGCCCGTAAAAAACATTATCCCCTAAGATTAAGGCTATTTCATCACTGCCTACAAAATCTTGCGCTAGAATTAATCCCTGCGCTAAGCCATCGGGAGATTCTTGCACGCAGTATTCAATCCGCATACCTAGCCACTCGCCATTTCCAAAAATCTCTTGGAATCTCGGCGTATCTTTGGGGGTAGAGATAATTAAAACCTCACGAATTTGTGCAAGCATTAACACAGAGAGCGGGTAATAAATCATTGGTTTATCATAAATAGGCAAAAGCTGCTTTGAGAGCATCAAAGTAGTAGGATACAATCTTGTTCCACTTCCACCCGCTAATATAATGCCTTTCATTATTTCTCCAAATACAAATTAAAATGTAAGATTATAGCAAATTTTAACGAATTTTGCTATCCGTCAATCTTGAGTATAGCAAGGAATGCTTCTTGAGGTAACTCTACTTTCCCAATAGCTTTCATACGTTTCTTTCCTTCTTTTTGTTTTTCTAAAAGTTTTCTCTTACGAGTTATATCACCACCATAGCATTTTGCAGTTACATTTTTGCCCATAGACTTTATATTCTCGCGCGCAATGACTTTATTGCCTACACTTGCTTGAATAGCTACTTCAAAAAGCTGTCTAGGGACAATTTCTTTCATAGATTCTACTAATGCTCTGCCCTTTTCATAGCTTTTTGATTTATCTACAATGATTGAAAGTGCATCAACTATTTCCCCCGCTACGCGTATATCAAGTCGCACTAAATCTCCTTGACGATATTCTATAGGTTCATAATCAAAGCTCGCATAGCCTTTTGTGCAGGATTTAAGCTTATCATAAAAATCCATTACAATCTCATTACTTGGTAGCGCGTATGTCAGCATAACGCGTGATTGATTAAGGTATTCCATTTTTTCTTGCACACCTCGGCGATTTGAAAGCAATGTAATAATATTTCCAACATATTCACTCGGCGTGATAATACTTGCCCTCACATAAGGTTCATAAATGGATTCTATCTTTTGCACTTCTGGCAATTCGCTAGGATTTTGCACGAGAACTTTCGAACCATCAGTCATATAAACTTCATATACCACCGTTGGCGCAGTAGCAATAAGATTGAGTGAAAATTCCCTTTCTAATCGCTCTTTAACTACTTCCATATGCAGTAATCCCAAAAATCCCACGCGAAACCCAAATCCCAAAGCCACACTTGTCTCTGGCTCAAAACTAAGCGCAGAATCATTGAGCTTGAGCTTATGGAGTGCTTCGCGCAATTCTTCAAATTTATCTGTTTCAATAGGATAAATCCCTGCAAATACGAAAGGTTTAGCTGGACGAAATCCTTCAACAGGTACTTTTGTGGGATTCTTAGAATCTGTGATTGTATCTCCTACTGCCATTTCTGTTACAGATTTAAGCCCAAGAGAGATAATGCCTATCTCGCCGCAGCCAATCGTTTGCGTGAGAATCTTCTGCACAGGGTGAGGATAATACAGCGCAAGCACCTCATATTTCTTACCACTACTCATCACTTGCACTTCTTGTCCCACACGCAATGTTCCATTTACAAGTCGCACTAATGCTAACGCTCCCAAATAATTATCAAACCAACTATCATAAATAAGTGCCTTTGTAGGAGCATTTTCATCACCACTCGGAGCAGGAATACACTCTATAATACGCTCAAGAAGATTTTTAATGCCCTCACCACTTTTAGCACTTACTTGAAGCACATCTGTGCAATCAAGCCCAATGGTAGATTCTATATCTTCTGCTACACGCAATGGGTCAGCTGCAGGCAAATCAATTTTATTTATCACAGGTAAAATTTCAAGATTATTTTCCATAGCAATATATACATTCGCTATGGTTTGAGCCTCTACACCCTGACTTGCATCTACTACAAGAAGTGCGCCCTCACACGAGCTAAGAGAGCGTGAAACCTCATAGCTAAAATCCACGTGCCCCGGCGTATCAATGAGGTTAAGTGTATAAGTTTGCCCCTTGTATGGATAATTCAACCGAACAGATTGCGCCTTAATGGTAATACCTCGCTCTTTTTCAATATCCATCGTATCCATAATTTGCGCAGTCATTTCACGCTCACTTACCGCCCCACATTCTTGAATAAGTCTATCTGCGAGTGTGGATTTGCCGTGGTCAATATGAGCAATAATGGAAAAATTACGTATATATTCTTGTGGCACAATTAGAGCCTTCATTGCTTACCTTAAATTTAAAGAATCTTAGAATATTAAAGCTGTGATTGTAGCACACTCACAGGTATTTGTCCATAGGCTACACCTTTATCCCTCCTTAAGCTTTACATACAAAGTGCTATGTAATTTCTTAATTTTACATTTTCATAATGTTTTGTTAAAATCTAAATTTTATTTTGATAAGAGTGAGTTTTATGGCAGATTCTAAGCTTTTTTATGCAGTTACACTCCTTATTTGCATCGGTGTGGTAATGTCCTACTCATTGGCAACATATATCACAAGTCTTTATAATTATGAACATTTTCATTTTCTATTGCGTCAATTTATCGCTGCCATAATTGGAATAGGACTGATGTGGTTACTCTCACGCATTGATTGCAATACACATTTCAAGCACATAGGTGTAACAATCTTTATCGTTTCTATCATTCTTATGGTAGGTATGCATTTTCTTCCTCAAAGCTTTGTAAGCTCTGCGGGTGGAGCAAAGCGTTGGATTAGACTGCCATTTATCTCTATTGCACCTTCTGAACTCTTTAAAATTGGTTTTGTTTATTTTCTTGCGTGGAGCTTTTCGCGCAAATTTGTCAGCAATGTGCGACTTTCTATCAAAGATGAAATCAAAATATTTATCCCCTATCTTGCGCTATTTATCGTAGCAGTTGTGCTAATTGCCGTATTACAAAATGACTTGGGGCAAGTTGTGCTACTTGCGCTCACTCTTGGAGTAATGCTTGTTTTTGCAGGCGGAAGTTTGCGATTACTTGGTGTCATATTTCTTGGCACAATAAGCACTACATTTGTAGCTATTATTACAAGCCCGCATAGAATCTTGCGCATCAAATCGTGGTGGGCAAGCGCACAAGATTCTGTATTAGCACTTTTACCCTATGGTTGGGCTGAAAACCTCCGCATAAGCGGCTTACCTGAACCTTATCAAATTTATCACGCCACTAATGCTATGTCAAGCGGCGGTTTTTTTGGTGCTGGGTTAGGTGAGGGTTTTATCAAACTTGGATTCTTAAGTGATGTGCATACAGACATTATTCTTGCAGGCATTGCCGAAGAATTAGGATTTATAGGACTTTTTGCTCTTGTGTGTTTATTTGGTTATATTTTATTAAGACTCTTTCGCATTGCTAATCGTGCACAAAATAAAATGTATTATCTTTTTTGCATAGGTGTGGGGCTTTTAATTGGTTTTTCATTTATTATTAATGCCTTTGGCATTTCGGGTATAACGCCTGTAAAAGGTATAGCTGTGCCATTTCTTAGCTATGGTGGTAGCTCACTCATTGCAAATTGCATTGCAATTGGTTTAGCTCTAAGTATTTCAAAAAATAATTCATCTTAAACAAAGGAAAAATATGCGCTCTAATCGTATTTTATGGTTTATATTGAGTTTGGCCCTGATTGTTTTAGGAATCATATGTATTGCCAACCCTCTTCACACAATGACCTTTCTTGCCTATTTTGTTGGATTTATTATGTTTATTAGTGGTGTTGGCGGCATTTTTTATTTCTTTACATCACGTTATATGATGATGCTTCTTGATGGTGTGATTTCGTGTGCTTTTGGCTTAGTCTTACTTTTTGGAGGTGAGGAAATCACGCAAAATTTCGTGCCACTCTTTATTGCTTTATGGCTTATCCTTAAGGGTGCTTTATGGCTTATTCACGCGTGGAAACTCTCACGTATTGTATATTCAAACACAAATACAAGCATCACATTTATAGGAGGATTCTATATTTTATTCGGGGTGCTTTTTGTGCTCTTTCCTGAAATATTAGCCACACTCATAAGCCTTATACTTGGCATTATCCTTATTTTAAGTGGTGGCATAGGCTTGTATTTTTGGAATACTTTGAGAAAAACAGGTATATAGAGATAATATGACAGATTCTAAGTTAAATGATAAAGATATGCAAAATGCAGATGCTATCTATGAGGTAGTTCTTGTTGGGACGCGTGCTCATCAAGGTGTTAAAAGCCTTATAAGCAATGTTATAGAATCTATTCCTATTACACATACCCTAAAAGGTATTGATGCGCTTATTTTTACTTCCTCTTATGCGATAACTTCTCTTATAGAATCTGCCTCACCCAAATCCATTTCATACAATCCCAATCTTGCACATTGGCGAGAAATTCCAAGCTTTGTTATTAGTCCCTCAAGCGCTGCATTATTGCACAAGGAAAATGCCTCTATTGCTTTTGTTGGCAAAAAGGCTCACGGAAAAGAGTTTGCTAAAGAAATTATCCCGCTTTTGCAAGGGCGCACACCACTTTATCTTCGCGCTCAAAAGATTATATCTGGGCTAGATTCTCTACTCAAAAATGCGAATATTCCCCTTCAAGAAGCAATTGCTTATATTAATCATTCTCAAATTTTACCCCCTTCTCTTAAGCCTAAACCCAAAAGTGTGCTTATTTTTAGCGCACCGAGTGCATATGAAAGTTTTATAACAAATTTTGGGTGGGATTCACATTATGTGGCAGTAGCTATTGGGCGAAGCACTTTTGCCCACTTTGAGGAAGGTATAAACGCATATATCAGCCCTATCCCAACTATTAGCTCTTGCATTGATTTTGCACGTAGTCTTGCACAGAAACTTAATACTTCCTCATTATGATATAGGAAGCGCTTAGCTTACAATATATTTAGCTTTATTTGATACAATCGCACAATCTTAATTATGGAGCAATATTATGAAACAGCAACTTCTCGCCACAATACTTTTCTCTCTTGTGTGCGTATCTCTTCAAGCCAAAACCTACGCAACGGTTGATGGTGTAGCAATTACAGACAAAGATATGGAAATTCTCAAACAAAGTATCCCAAACTTCAACTATAATAAGCTTTCTGAGCAAGAAAAAGAAATGCTCATTAATGAGCTTATAAATAGGCAACTTATTCTTAAAGCTGCTAAACAAGAAAAACTAGATACTTCTAAAGAATATACTGATACCATTAATAGCATTAAAGATAATCTCCTTATTGATTTATGGACAAAAAAACAAGCCAATAGCACGCAAGTCCCTACAATGAATGATGCTCAACTTCGTAAAATTTACCAAGAAAATGAAGGAGAATTTATTGACCAAGAAGGTAAAGCACGACATATTCTTGTAAAATCAGAATCTGAAGCAAAAGAAATTATCAAAGAGCTTGATAAAGTAGGTAAAGCAAAGGCAGAAGCGAAATTCATAGAACTTGCAAATGCAAAATCGATTGACCCAGCTTCAAAACAACAAAAAAATGGTGGGGATTTAGGCGTATTTAAACGTGCGGGTATGGATCCTATGTTTTCTAAAGCTGCTTTTGACTTAAAACCGGGCACTTACACAAAAGAGCCTGTTCTTACGCAATTTGGCTATCATATTATCTATCTTGAACGCAAAAGTGAGCCTAAGGTCATTCCCTATAAAGATGCTAAAAAAATTATTGAAAATAGCATCAAAATGCAAAGTATTCAAGGTGGTATGATGCAAAAGATTCAGGCTTTACGCGCTAAAGCTAAAATCAAAATTACAAAATAAATCATTTAAAATCAAGAAAGGAGGGGCTATGCTCGTTTCAGGTAGTGAAATATTACTCAAAGCACATAAGGAAGGTTATGGGGTAGGTGCATTTAATTTTGTCAATTTTGAAATGCTTAATGCTATTTTTCTTGCAGCAAATGAAGCAAAATCACCTATCATCGTTCAAGCAAGTGAGGGCGCAATTAAATATATGGGCATTGATATGGCGGTTGGAATGGTTAAGATTCTATCAAATCGCTATCCTCATATCCCTGTGGCGCTCAATCTTGACCACGGCACAAGTTTAGAATCTTGTCGGAAGGCAGTTGAAGCTGGTTTTACCTCTGTAATGATTGATGCTTCTCATCACTCTTTCAACGAGAATCTAGAAATTACAAAAGAAGTCGTGCAAATGGCTCACAACAAAGGGGTAAGTGTAGAAGCAGAGCTCGGCAGACTTATGGGCATTGAGGATAATATTTCTGTTGATGAAAAAGATGCGGTGCTTATTAACCCTGATGAAGCAGAAGAGTTTGTCAAACAAACACAAGTAGATTATCTTGCCCCTGCTATTGGCACAAGCCACGGTGCATTTAAATTTAAAGGTGAGCCAAAGCTTGATTTTGCAAGGCTACAAGAAGTTAAGCGCAGAACAAATATCCCCCTTGTTTTACACGGCGCAAGTGCTATACCTGATTATGTGCGTGAAGCATTTTTAGCAACAGGTGGAGATTTGAAAGGAAGCAAAGGTGTGCCATTTGCATTCTTGCAAGAAGCAGTCAAGGGCGGTATCAACAAAGTCAATATTGATACTGATTTGCGTATAGCATTTATGGCACAAGTGCGCCTCATAGCTAAAGAAGACCCTACTCAATTTGACTTGCGTAAGTTCTTTGCACCTGCAATGGAAGCAATGAAAAAAGTAATAGTGGAAAGAATGGGCATTTTAGGCTCTGCTGGGAAAATTTAATTCTCATAAAAAGGAGGATTTATGACAAACTTTATAAAAGCAAAGTTAGCACGTTTAAAATTAAGTTTAGCAAAAAAAGATATATAGGGAGGGGATGAGCATTTTAGCATCTATTGATTTTTCACGATACAACATTAATCTTATCGGTATAGAAGATAATTATCCTCAAGATGCTGGTATTTATGAATTTTTAACTGTACGTGGCTTTAGAGAAATTATACAACTTGGCTGTGATAGATTTTTTGAAAAAATTTAAATATTTACGCCATAAGGTAGTGCTTTAATCTAGGAGTTTATGATATAATAAAGCCTTGAAATTCCCTATATTATTTAAGGAGCGTATATGGCAATTGGAATGAGTGAACTCAAAAAAGGATTAAAAATTGAAATTGATGGGATTCCATATAGAATTACCGAATATCAACACGTCAAACCCGGTAAAGGCGCAGCATTTGTGCGAGCAAAAATCAAATCATTCCTTGATGGTAAAGTCATTGAAAAAACTTTTCACGCAGGCGATAAATGTGAAGAGCCAAATCTTCAAGAAAAAACAATGCAATTCCTCTATCACGATGGTGGTGCGTTCCAATTTATGGATACGACCACTTATGAACAAATCGCATTGAGTGATGACCAAGTAGGCGATGTAGCAAAATGGATTATTGATGGACTAAACGTGCAGATTCTATTTCATAATGAAAAAGCTATTTCTGTTGATGTGCCCCTTGTCGTAGAACTCACCATTACAGAGACTGCGCCAAATTTCAAAGGAGATACAAGTAGTGGCGGCAAAAAGCCTGCTACGCTTGAAACAGGTGCCGTCGTGCAAGTGCCTTTCCACGTACTTGAAGGAGAAAAGATTAAAGTCAATACAGAAACAGGCGAATATCTTGAAAAAGTCAAATAGCTTAAAATCTACACGCATATAAGAGTGAAACATTTTCTCACTCTTTGGTGTAAATTTTCTATTCTTTTTCTATATGTGTGCAAATTTCGCCATTTTTAAGCGCAAAATTCACTCTATCACCCTCTTTAATCTCATCACGCAAAATCAAATCTGCTAATCTATCCTCAACCTCTTCATATAATGCCCTTTTTAGCGGACGCGCGCCATATACGCTATCAAAGCCTACTTGGGCAATATGCTCTCTAGCCTCTTGACTAAGGGTAACATTAATACCTTTCTCCAACGCCCTTTTAGCCAAAGACTTAAACATAATATCCACAATTTGAGTAATATCAGCAAGTCCGAGCGGATTAAACACAACTACATCATCAAGGCGATTTAAAAATTCTGGTTTAAAATACATTTTAAGTGCTTCTTTCACAGCCTTTTGGCGCTCTTGCTTATCCCCAATCTCCATAATTTTATCACTTGCAATATTGCTTGTTAAAATAATAATCGTATTGCTAAAATCCACGCTCACACCCTTACTATCAGTCAATCGCCCATCATCAAGCACTTGCAAAAGGATATTAAACACATCAGGATGGGCTTTTTCCACCTCATCAAAAAGCACAATACTATAAGGTTTACGTCTTATGGCTTCAGTAAGCACGCCACCTTCTTCATAGCCTACATAGCCCGGAGGTGCTCCTACAAGCCTACTTACAGCGTGTTTTTCCATATATTCACTCATATCAATACGCACAAGTGATTTGGCATTATCAAATAAAAACTCTGCTAAAGTTTTTGCACATTGTGTTTTACCTACACCTGTTGGTCCTAAAAATAAAAAGCTCCCAATAGGGCGAGAGGCATCATTTAATCCGGCTTTATTGCGTTTGATTGCTCTAGCAATGGCTTTTATTGCATCATCTTGTCCTACTACACTTTTGGCAAGTTCAGATTCTATGCCTAAAATGCGCTCCTTTTGGCTTTGGAGCATTTTTTTAATTGGAATCCCACTCCAGCGACTAACAACTCCCGCAATACTCTCTTGTGTAACAGCATTTTTAAGCAAAGTGCCATTTTGCTGCATTTCTTCCCATTGTTTATGCAAGGCTGCTTCCTGTGCCTGAATATCAGGGATTTTACCATAATCAATTTCAGCCGCTTTGTTATAATCTCCACTTCGTTTAGCAAGTTCAGATTCTCTTTTTAGGCTATCAAGCTCCGCTTTTATTGTAGCAATACGCGTAAAAACGCTCTTTTCTTGCTCAAATTTGCCCTCTAAGCTCATTTTTTCCTCACGCAAATTCTCCAATTCCTTATCAATCTCTAGCACACGCGCCTCATTGACATTTGTTTTTTCCATATTGAGTGCTTGTTTTTCAACTTCAAGATTGGCAATGTGTTTTTTAATCTTGCTTAGCTCTAAGGGTTCAGATTCTATTTGCATCTTCAGCTCTGCTGCTGCCTCATCAATCAAATCAATCGCCTTATCAGGCAAAAACCTATCGGTAATATATCGACTTGAAAGCTTGGCTGCTGCTACAAGTGCAGCATCTGTAATATTGACATTATGGTGCGCCTCTAAATTTGGCTTAATCCCTCGCAAAATTTGTAATGCCTCATTAATGCTTGGTTCATTGACATTTATAGGCTGAAATCGCCGTGTAAGTGCAGCATCTTTTTCAAAATACTTGCGATACTCCTTTAACGTAGTTGCACCAATAGTGTGAAGCTCCCCTCGTGCAAGAGCAGGTTTAAGTATATTTGCTGCGTCCATACTCCCTTCACTTGCCCCAGCACCCACAATAGTGTGAATCTCATCAATAAATAAAATAATATTTCCAGCTTTTTTCACTTCATCAACAACATTTTTAAGTCGTTCTTCAAACTCTCCGCGATATTTTGCTCCAGCAATAAGTGCGCTCATATCAAGGGCAATGAGCTTTTTATTCTGCAAACTTGTAGGCACAGCCTTTGCCACAATTCGCTGTGCTAAACCCTCTACCACAGCAGTTTTTCCCACACCTGGCTCTCCCAATAAAATAGGATTATTTTTACTTTTACGTATGAGAATCTGCATCATTGCATTAATCTCATCATCGCGCCCTATAACAGGGTCAAGAGTGTTTTCTAATGCTTTTTGGGTTAAATCAATGCCAAATTTACTTAAAGATTCCAAATTATCATCACCACTTTGAGATTCTATCTTGCTCTCCCCTCTTAGACTTAGTAATGTCTTTTTAAACTCTGCAATATCCACAAGAGGCTTAAATATAGCTACAAAAGTGCTCTCTTTAAGATTAGCGATTAAAAACATATCTACTGCAATAAAACTATCACCATTCTTAATTGCCTCGCCTTGAGCAAGATTAAGCGCACTTGAAAGCTCTTTACTGATACTTAGATTCTCTTTTTGCACCTGTGAGCTTTTGGGAAGTTTATCTACTTCACTGCGCGCTTGAAGCTCAAGCGCAGTTTTATCAATATTCATTTTATTCAAAGCCTGATTGAGCACACTTTGATGATTACTTAAAAGCGCCCAATATATATGTGCAAGAGAAATTTCTTGATTACTTGAATGTAAGGCAAGCGAAGCTGCACTATCAAGCGTTTCTTTCATTTGGTTTGTTAATTTTTCAAATAAATTCATACTAAACTCCTTAAGTTTTATATGAACTACATTATATAAGTTTAGTCATTTAATGTCAAGTTTATTTATAAAATAACTTATAACTTAGCAATCTTATGTCATACTTCATAAAAAATATTGAAACGTTCCTATTAAATGCACAGGCTTTATTTGCCTAAACAAAATGTGGCAAAAAGCCTATCAAGTAACTCTGCATTTTCATAAGGGTGGGTAATTTTACAAATAGATTCTATACAATCTTGTATCTGATATGAAAATAACTCTAACTGCCCTATATCAAGCACATTATGAGCTTTTACAATACATTCTAATGCCTTTTTAATACAATCAAGTTGATAACTTGATGTAAGAATCATACTTTCATCTCCATTATGTGTGCTTACAACTTCTTCTAAGCATTCTAATACTTTTTGCACACCCTCATATTTTGTGCTCAAATGCAAGGGCATACAAAGTAAGGCTTTATTATGTAAGCGAAGTAAATTATGAAGCAACTCTTCTTCACACTGAAGTGGCAAATCACTTTTGTTTATAATCACAAGAATATATTTGTTTTGGCATTGAGTTTTGAGAATCTCCATAATTGCTTTATCTTCTGCATCAAATGGACGTGAACCATCAAAAATAGCAACAATAATATTGCTGCGCATAAGAGCTTCCTTTGTTTTTAATATACCAATTTGTTCAATTTTATCATCACTTTCACGAATACCTGCTGTATCAACTATACGCAACAAACTACCCTTAATAGTAAGCATCTCTTCAATAGTATCTCGTGTCGTTCCCTCTATCTCACTTACAATCGCACGCTCATATCTTAAAAGCGCATTGAGCAAAGAGCTTTTACCCACATTTGGCTTGCCAATAATGCTTAATGTATAACCCTCAATGATAGATTGTCGCGTAAGAGAAATGTGATAAATATGCGATAATTCATTTTCAACATACGCTAATTTTTGCTGAATATCTCGTATATAACTTTCTTCTACCTCTTCGCTATAATCAATGTGCACTTCACTAAAAGCAAGAATCTCAAGAAGATTTTCACGTGTGCGATTTACAAATGTCCCCAAATCGCCTTTAAGTTGTCGCATAAGAATCTTATTTGCCTCAAGACTTTGAGACTGGATAAGCCCAGCAACAGCTTGAACCTGTGCCAAATCTAATCGCCCACCCAAAAAAGCACGTTTAGCAAATTCACCTGCTTGAGCCATTCTAGCGCCTAGTTTCAAACAAAGTTGCACAATTGCTCTTGCGCTTACAATACCCCCGTGGCACTGCACTTCACATACATCTTGCGTCGTATAGCTATATGGTTTTGGAAAATAAAGCACCAAAGCTTCATCAATAGGCATTTGTTGTGCATCATAAATATGGCACAAGTGAGCGTATCTAGGTTTTAGAGATTCTTTGTGTGTAAGAGCGAGAGCTATATGATAAGCTTTCTCTCCGCTTAAGCGCACAATGCTTATCGCCCCCACACCTATAGGAGTAGCAATAGCAACAATAGTGCTATCGTCTAAAATCATTGATGATAACGTATTTTTCATTAGCGTCATTTTGACGCACAGATACATATTTGTCAGGAAATATTTCGCGCAATTTATTAAGAGCAATATATACCAAAATCCCATCAAGCACTTTGGTTTGAGCCTTACCATTAATCTTAACAGAATCTATAATATCTTTAAGATATATATCAATCATTTCTTCTTGATTCTTAAAAAACTCTGCGATTTCAAGACGAAGCGAATAACCATATTTAGGATTTATCCAATTAAAAAGCAAGTATGAGAGTGCTTTGTAACGATAACCTCTCTCTCCTATAAGCAATGCACAATCGCGTCCATCAATATATACAAAAAGTATATTATTCTCTTCCATTCTTACCTCAAAGCGATCAATCTCAAAGGGAAGTAGTGCAAAAAGCTCCTTTATTTCTTTGCAAATTTCTCTTGCATTTGCATCATCATCTTGAGATGGTAGGTCCCATTGTGCCTCATTTCCCCAAAGCTGCTGCGAAGTAAATTCTTCTTTATCTGTTGCATATTCAGTTATTGAATGATAATCTCTTTTTGCGGTTTGTGTAGATTTAAATCGCTCTTGTCCCTCTTGTTTTGTATATTTTTCTTTGATGGGCTTTGACAAATTTTTGTGTTTTGATTCCACAACAATAATTGCCTCTTTTTTTCCCAAGCCTAAAAACCCACTTGAAGGATTTTGCACAATTTCATAGTCCAAATCCGCTACTGAACAACTCAATTCCGTTGATGCCTTAATAAGAGCTGCTTCCAAACTCTTCTCTACAATTTTTTTCATAACTATCCCCTTTTATTTGTTTTTTCATCGTGATGAGCCGCGATTTCTTTTGCTTTTTTACCCTCCATAATTTTATTTATACTTATTTGTTGAATAATAGAAAATACATTATTAATTGTCCAATACAACACAAGCCCTGCAGGAAATGGAAAAATAATAAAGAAAATAGTAAATACCCAAGGAAGCATTTTAAAGATTTTTTCCTGCATAGGGTCTGTAAAGTTTGAAGGTGTAAGCTTTTGAGAAATATACATACTCACCCCCATTAATACAGGTAACACAAAATAGGGGTCTATTGCCGATAAGTCAGTAATCCATAGAATCCACGCTGAACTTTTAAGCTCGACAGCATTGTGCAACACACGATAAATAGCAAAAAATACAGGAATCTGCAAAATCAATGGCAAACATCCACCGAGTGGATTTGCTCCGTGCTTTTTATATAAATCCATCATATGTATTTGTAGCTTTTGTGGGTCATCTTTATAACGCGTTTGTAAATCTTTCATTTTAGGTGCTAAATCTTTGAGTTTTTGCATTGATACCATACCCTTATAAGTCAAAGGATAAAGCACTATGCGAACAATTAGCGTTAATAATACAATCGCCCAACCCCAATTTCCGCACAAATCATATAAATATTCAAGAAGTAAAAAAAGTGGTTTTGCAAAAAATGTGATACGCCCATATTCTACTACATCAGTAAGTGTATTCTCAATTCCTTGTAATTCGTGATATTCCTTTGGTCCTATATATCCTGCAAACTCTGCGTCCCCTTCAAATCGCACATAAGGCATAGGATTATGTGCATTATCACCGCTCATCACAACATATAAACCTTTTGGGGCATTGCTAAAAAACAAACTTGTATAATACCTATCCACACTTGCCACAAAGCTAGAAGAGCGAATATCCGCTGCATTTTTGGCTAAATAATCACTACTTGCATCACCATCTTCAAACTTTGTCAAAACACCATCTATATTATTACGCGTTATGACTCCACGAAATGCGTAAGTATCAGTATCAGCAGTTGGGCGCATACCATTACTCACAAAATATTCTATATTGGGCTTACTTAACTCTAAACGCACATCATAAGCAAGATTAGGGTGAATAGTAAGATATTTTTTAATAACAAGATTACCAAGATTTTGCGTGAGAACAATTTCAACAGGCGCATTTTCTAACTTAATGTATGAAATATTTGCTGTATAAGGCGTATCAAAAGCTTGTTGATTGATAGATGTATCACTAAAACGCATTTCCATTGTATGAAGTTGAGAATCCCCAAAAAGTGGTAATTTATCTCGTTTCTCTTTGTGGGCAGGTTTCATACCAAGCACCTCTCCTATCATTGCAAAAAGGCTAGTTTGCTCGTGTCGTATAAATTTTTCATCTTTAAGATAGACTTGCTTAATCCTACCAAGGGCATCAATTTCAAGCTCAAACTCATCAGAATCTACACGAGCAATAATTGTTTGCTTAAGTGAATGTGGCATTTGAGCACTAGAAGAAATCTCATTTTGCACACTTTGTGTGCTATCTTGAATATTTTGATGTGGAGCAACCTGTGTATTTATCTCTGTATGAGTGCTTGCTTGAATAGATTCTTGTGTATCTTGCGTATTTTGAGCTGTATGTGCTTGATGAGTATTTTGATGTGGTTTTTGTGGAAAAAAATACGCATATATTGCAAAAAAGGCAATAGAAAGACCTATTGCTATCAGCACACGCGTGAGGGACATACCATTATCTTGTTCGTTTGGACGATACATAATTTTAACCTCTTTCTTTATAAGAGAGTGTTTTAATAATATAAACTCGCATTTTATAAGTTTTTTTCAAAACGCATATTATATCTAAAAATCTTGTATTTGTGTTAGGAACAAACCAATATTTCACATCTTTTGGCATAAATGCAATATCTTTAAACTCTAAATATGCTTGAGGATAGGCGACACCGCCCTCAAAAAACTGATTGCAGCTTAAGATTCTTTGCATTGATTTGATACTTGCTTTCAATGGATTATCAAAGCGCAAAAGCCACAATGTATAATCAGAACAGCTTGGATAATACCGACAAGCCCCAACGCTTAAAGGTGAAAGACACTTTTGATAAAACCTTACAGCCTGTATCAAGGCACAGCGAACTATCCACATATTTTATCCTGCATAATGACTTATTTGATGTAAAACGCGAATATTACGAGTTTTTTTTGCATTATACATCTTTATAAAACTTGCAAGTAAATTATTTTTAAGCGTAGCAAAATCCATTTCTCTTATACCCTCCTTTACAACAATCAGAAAAATCACATCTTTAAAATCTGCGCAATTTTCATAAGCAATAGCTTTTATACGGCGTTTTATAAGATTACGCATATATGCTTTGCCAATTTTTCGCGAAACACTTAATCCAAGATGCAATTTTGCATTACGCGATTGAATAGATTGAAATATTCTTTGTTGGCGAAGCGGATAAGACTCTCGTATAGATGAAAATTTAAGCATATAAAGCACAAAATCTTTGTGAAAAAATCGTTGAGCATTTCTATAAACAAAATCAAATTCTGCTTTATTCTTGAGGGTATCCAACCTTGCCAAATATATTTACCTATTGCACAAAACTATACTGAAAGCCTTTTACGACCTTTTGCTCTTCTTGCGTTAATAACACGCCGACCATTTTTTGTTTTCATTCTTGCACGAAAGCCGTGTGTGCGTTTTCTAGGTGTATTGTGTGGCTGGTAAGTTCTCTTCATTTCTTAACCTTCAGATAAATTAAACTGGCAATTATGCCAATTTTTTGCTTAAAAAGAAGTTATTTAATCTCAAAATCTTTGCTAATCTCAAGGATTCTAAGTAAATCTTTATTCGCTTTTGTAACAACCCGAAACTCTACTCGTCTTGATTTGTCATCATCTTCAAGCGGTTTAGCAAAAGACAAACCATTAGCACGAAACACCTTAATAAGCCACTCTTTATAATTATTGATACTTTTAAGATTAAAACAATATTTTAATACTTCTAAAGCCCTTGCTTGCGAAAGTTCAGCATTACCAAGATAACGTTCTTCAAGAGTATGAGCCACATACCAACTTTGCGATGTATGCCCTTCAATACGCACTTCCTCAATGTTATCTTGAAATTTTGGCAAAGAGAGAATCTTTACATATCGTGGAAAAAAATCATTCAAAATATCTTGAAATCGTTTTTTAACCTGTGCCGCTCCTGTATCAAAAAGCACTTCTGGCTCATTAAAACGAATCGTATTATCCTCATCAATTTGCGCATCCCATCGTTTCAAATCTTTACTAAATTCTTTCAATAATGCCTCATAAAGCTCTTGCTGAAGATTAGAATAATTTTTTGCAATCTCACTCATAGCTTGATTAAGCTCTAGCAATTTTTGGTTGTGTATCTTTAAATCCTCTTGTGTTTTTTGGGTAATAAGCATAAAAGACACCATAATGAGCAAAAAAATCATCATAATGCCCGCCATCATATCAGAAATACTAATCCACTGATTATGCTTCATTTTATCCTACCTAGAACCTATAATTTCACGCACACGGCGCAAAAACCACTCATAATTTTCCTTAAAGTTTTCAAAACTTGCACTCATTGATTCATCAAGCGAAGCAAATGTAGTTTTAATTTCTTGTTGCAAAGATTTATTACCCTCAATGTTCTCACTTAAAATATTTTGCACATTACGATAGAGTTCAATAAGTTGAGCACTATTGTGATGAATCTGTGCATTAAGATTCCCCAGATGTGAAAGGAGATTATGCTGCAAATCACCAAAATCTTTTACCACTTGCACACCCATATCCTTAGGAATTGCTACAGAATCTTTAGTAAGTTTTTGCATAATTTTGAGATATTCGCTCGCCATTTTCTTAAGGAAATTGCTCACATTTTCATATTGTGTATTCAACGCTGTATCAGTGCGAAGCGCAAAATCATTTAAGCCCTCCAATCGCGCTTGAATAATTTCTTGCTCTTTATTTAATACAGAATCCATACTTGCGCTCAAAGTAGAAAGGTAAGTCTCTTGCATACCTTGCATACCCTTTGCCATATCCCGCATTATGGTTTCATTATGTGTATTTAAATGCGAGAGGCTCGATTCAAGACTTTCTACTATCGCCGTGTGATTTTTGGCAATATGCTCTCGCAAACGCGCAAATTCTGCTGAATTATGTGTACTTGATTCTATATTTTGCTGGATATTTTTCTCTAATTCGCGGCTTAAATTTTCAATTTGTGTATGTGCGTTACTTAAAATAGCTTTGAATATTCCCTCACTCTCCTGTGCAAGATTACTACATTGTGTGCGGAAAAGTGCGCTATGATTCTCAAGAGATTGTGCAATATTATCTTGTGCTTTATTTGAACTATCCTCTATAAAGATTCTCAAAGTCTCCATATTTACATTAGCGTGTTCATTGAGCTGTAAAAAGTAAGTGTCAATTCTCTTTTTAAGCTCTTCAATATTTTGTGTAGCAACCTCTTCAAGCTTACCAAAACCTTGAACAGCGCTTTTAAAAAATGTGTCTATAATCCCCAAACAAGCTCTTGCATTCTCACCAAGCGTGGCAACTTCACTAAGTTGAGCGTGAAGCATATCTCCTTTTGCTTTCATCTCATCAATCATATTTAAAGTCTTCCCATAAAATGCCATAGTTTGTTCATTTTGTGCATTAATAGATGCCAAAGTAGCCTGTGTAGCACTCATTGCACTTGCACTCTCTTGCATTGCACTTTGAGTTTGAATAAGCAAAGTTTGAGTTTGCTCAATATGCTGCTTATAATTTTCCTGCCACAAAAGAAGCTTACCTACTGCACTATTAAGTTCTTTAAAATTATCTCCAAATTGATTTTGTAAATTATGGTTAAAATCTCTAATGACAAGTTCCAATGCGCTAATCAACTCCTTAGAGGCACCGCTAGCAAGCTGCTTAATGGCTTCTTGTAAAGAAACATCTATCTTTTGAAGTGCAGATGCTAAAATCTCATTTGTAGTAGCGTTTATCTGTAATATATCCTCTTTAGTAGGCAATTCAAGCGCTTTATGATTAATCTCTTCAAGAGATTTAAGATAGTTTAAATTCCCAGCTTGATGGAGCAGATAATCTAGATTCATATCTTGGGTGCTTTTAATACCCTTTGCCCTTTGTATAATAGAAAGTGTAATAGCCAAACCCATACCCACAATAGAAGTATAAAATGCAGTCTTTAACCCATCAAGCAGCAATGGCACGGAATCTTGCAAGGCAAGAGTATCAAATCCCATAAGTCCTACAAAAATTCCTACAAATGTCCCAAGCACTCCCGTGCTCATAATAATTGCCTTAAAATCCTTGTGTGCAGGCTCACCAAAAGTTTTAAAATCCCACACAAATAGCCCCACCATTAAAATAGTAAAGCAAATATTAATCAGCCAATTTAACTCTTGCATAAGCCCTCCTTTAGTTGGAATCTATTTTTGTTCTGCAATAACATACACATCATTAATACCTTTATCACGCAACATTGTTGTAATTTCAAGGAAAAACTCTAAGCCACTTTGCCTATCACCACGAATGATAACTTGTATGTTTTTATCAAGCTGCTCAAGCTGTGCGCCTATCTCTTGGAGTGAAAGAGGTTTATCATCAAGAAAAAAATCTCCTTCTTTATTAATTGTAATGCTGTGTGTTTCTCTTTTATCTGTATTTTGTCCTTGTGTCTGATCAATTTGAGGCACATCAACTTGGATTCTTGACTGCACCACAAATGAAGCACTTGTAAGCACTATCACAAGCAAGACAAGCATAATATCAATAAAAGGTATCAAATTAAGAGAATCTATTTTTTTCATATATCATACCTTGTAGGGGTTTTTGGCTTATGTGGAGGATTATGTGCAATATCCCAAAGTGAAAGCAATACTTCGCTCCTACGAAGTAAAAGATTATAAAATACGATTGAGGGTATAGCCACTATTAGTCCTGCTGCAGTGGCTTTAAGTGCGAGCGCCAATCCAGACATAATATTTTGCGTATCTATGAGAGAAGTAGAGCCAATTTCTACAAAAGTTACCATAATACCAATAACTGTCCCTAAAAGTCCAATATACGGGGCATTTGAACCAATTGTAGCAATGAGTGTTAGTCGCTTGTGGAGCTCTAACTCTAAGATTCTCTTATCACTAAAAGCATCAAGGTTTATCTTACGATATGCCCACCAACGCTCTAATGCCAAACCAAGAACTACTATACTTAAAAAGAGTAAGAATCCAAGCACCCCATAATCAACTATTTCCTTCATATCTAACTCCTTTATAGGCTACAACTTTTTGCCATAGCTTTTCATATGCGCTCTTGCTTCACGCTCAAGCATTTTTTTCTTAATGCTCTCTCGCTTATCGTGCAATTTTTTCCCTCGCACAAGTGCAATACAAAGTTTAATTTTATTTTTTTGATTAAAATAAATGTTTAATGGAACAATGCTTAAAGATTCTTTGCTTACACTCCCAAACAATTTATCAATCTCTTTTTTATGAAGCAAAAGTTTCCTTTCTCTGCGTTCATTGGGCTTAAAATGCGTATAAGTCGTTTGTAAAAATGAAATATGAGCATTAAACAAAAAGGCTTCTCCGCGTATGATTTTTATAAAACTATCTTTAAGATTTACTCGTCCTGCGCGAATACTTTTTACTTCGCTTCCTTGCAACACAATACCACTTTCTAAACTTTGAAGAATCTCATAATCAAAATATGCTTTTTTATTTTTTGCAATCACTCGTATGGGCATATCAAACTTGCTCCTGTCTAAAAAAGCTACTGCCACTGCCGCTAAAATACCAACCTTCGCCAAGCTCTTGTGCAATATCCCTAAGATGTGGATAAATCTCACACGCACTTTCATATAAATCATTGAGGGTGCTTTTAGAAAAATGATTTGAGAGCAATTCAAGACTAGTTTTTGCAAACCACTCATTTGCAGGTGCGCTATATGAGCGCTTATGCGCTTTGATGGAATCTGCATAGCATTTATAGACTTTTGTAGTATCACAAAATATATGTGGTGGCGTATAAATGCTGTATTGTAATGGTTTTTCATTTAGAGATTGAATATATTGCCCTTTTCCGCTCACATTTGCACTCTCTTCCCCACTCACAAAAAATGCTACATCTGCTCCAATCTTTTCTCCCACTGCCATAAGCTGTTTTTGACTTAAACCTAGCCCAAAAAAATTGTTTACCCCAATAAGAAATGCTCCAGCATTTCCACTTCCCCCACCTAATCCTGCACCTTTAGGTATAGATTTTTGCACTTCTATTTTTACACACTCAATGGCTTTTACAGCAGTCTTTTGTCCTTGAATATCTAAAAAATCTTGCAATACGCATTTTGCTTTATAAATAAGATTATCTTTTTCCTCGCAATCAAAATCCCCTTGTAAAGTAAAGCAAGAATAATGTGTGATATTCATTTCATCATATAGCTCTCCTTTTGCCAAAACAAAGCGAGAATGAATCTGATGAAAGCCATCTTTGTGTCCCAAAATTTTAAGAAAAATATTGAGCTTTGGATAAATTTTGATAGTTTCACTCATTTTTGTTCATTTCTTATGGGCTTTAAGCAAAAACTTTATCTCTGATACAGCTTTTATATCATCACTTTGCGAAGCTTGTTTGTTCTGTGAAGTAATTGCCTCTTTAAGCTCTCCACGTAAAATCACACAATTTTCTGGTGCAGAAAACCCGAGTCTCACGCTGCCTTTGTCAATGGAGATAATCTTTATTTCAATATCATCGCCAATTATCACGCTGTCATCTTGTTTTCTTGAAAGTATCAACATATTCTATCCTATTTAAAATGTATTGTATGCCACCATTTGAAAATATCTCAATTATAGAAAAAAAATCCTCAAAACAAACTATATATTTTCCTTTTTGGGCATTTTTTAATGTAATTTTTTTACCATCATACATCTGCTTAGAGAATCTGTGCATATTTTCTAGTTGAGGATAAGGGAGATACTCAAGTGGATTAAGGATTCTTATTTGCTCTGTGGCACTCACGCTCATTTGTCCCTCACTTATTCGCTCTAGGCTTGAGAGCACACCATTTACGCCAAGCTTTTTGGCTATTATCTCCCCAATACTTCGCACATATGCACCCTCACTCACACTCACTTCAAAATGCACAAAAGGGTGATGATATGATAACAATGTAATATTATAAATACTCATTTGAATCTGCTGTAGAGTAAATACCTTACCCTCTCTTGCAAGTTTATATGCCCTTTGTCCATTGATATGTTTTGCGCTAAAAGCAGGAGGCGTATAATCAAAAGTGCCTTTTAAAGAAAAGAGAATCTTCTCTATATCACTCTGATTGTATTCAGGGATAATCTCAATAGATTCTATATGCTCAATATCCAAACTTGCAGACTTTGCACCAAGCCAAAGTGTCGCTCTATAAGCTTTAGGCACTTTTTGTAAATGCGGAAAAAGACGCGTATAGCTACCAAATCCCACTACAAGCACACCTTTTGCAAAAGGGTCAAGTGTGCCAAGATAACCCGCCTTTGACATACCAAAGTGCTTTTTTAAACGAGAGAGACACGCATTTGAGCTTAAAAATGGTGGCTTATACGCAGCCACGAGTAGAGCATTTGCCAATATATATCCTTATTTAATATGCAATCTGGCATTATATGGGATTTATAATAAGTATGTCAATCCTATTTTGCTCCATATTTGATAAGTAAGGCAATAACAGATTTTAAGTGATGATATTTTTTATCGCGATACTTGGTGTTTTCAAGCAAAGTTTCAGGCTTATATGATGAGGGGATATAAGAATTCACATCTCCACCATTGAGTATGAAAAATTCAAGCAAGTCTAACATTTCCTGCTCTTTTTTGATATCCAAATCAATCTTATACGAATTAATCTTATATATTATTTCAGCCATTACATTTACTCTCTCAACCCAATCTAATCCTCTATAATACAAGCGTACAACATAATTCATACACTCTTTACAACCTTGCTCTTTTGCCTTTAGAAAAACTGCCTTTATTTCATCTATACCAAAACCATTATTCCTAAAACCTTTATTTAGCATAGCATATAATAATCCCCAGTTCTCACAAGTTATATCCTCTAAAGGCTCATTAATGCGCTCTAGCATCAAATGAAACGCCCTAGAACTAAATCCATTATAGCTAAAATCCCTACTTGCCCAGCATAGATATTGAACCGACATATTAGATTCTTCTAAAGCCCTATTTACAACAAGCTCTGCCACTTCATCAGTAATTTTTCTATCCAAGAGATTGAGTAGCAAAAAGCCTTTATCAAATATAACCCTTGCTCCATATTCTAAGAGAAGCTTTGCCATTTCATTATCTCCACGAGATAAAGCAATATAAAGTGCGCTCTTAGAATCACCACCTAGATTCACATCTCCGCCAAGTCGCAAATATAAACGCACATTCTCTATATCACCGCGTGCCACAAGATAGTGCAAATCCCTATATCTATAATTTGACGCATTATAGTCTTCTTCATTTCCCTCAAAGCCTTTCATCGCTCCAAGATATAGTAATAAGGTAACTTTTTTGGGATTATAATCATTGCTATATGTAAAATCTACGCTATGTATAAGCATACTTCCAAGCACTACACGATATAAAAAAATACCAATGAAAAAGACAAGTCCTATAAACACTATTCTTTTAAGAAGTTTTTTTATCTTAACCCATTTGTTTGTATGGTTTATAGTCTCCAAACTTTGCAAGAGAATCTACCAAAGTTGAAGTTCTGTGCTTGTTTTTTTATAAAGATTTTTATTTTTCCCCTCAAGGTCATATTCTACTGCGAATCCATATTTAATATTACTTGCACCCGATTTTTTAATGCGAATTGCCTCATAAGTATCAGTAGGAATACTCAAACTCCCAACTGATGCGCTTGAACGTGGAGGGATTTTCCTATTTACTTCAGTCTCACTTATTAAATCTCCATTGATATAGAGTGCCATATAAGTAATTGTAGCAAATTTCTCACTTTCATTACTGATAGTAATATTTACACTTCCCTGTCCTAAATTAAATCCAGAAGCTTTCAGTGTAATATCATCATTTTTGATACTCACTGCAGGCAAAGAGCGATTTGCAAGAATATAACGCGCTGGTGTATCTCCTTTAAAGTTTTCCGCATACATATCCGCACCATTTGACAAAAGAAGCTTTATCATTTCCGAATTTTTTCTCATTACCGCATAGTGAAGTGGCGTATTACCTAAATGTTCATCAGCTACCCTCACCTTTGCTCCTTTATTTATAAGCGCTTGAGCAAACCTAAGATTGTTTAAAGCGACAACTTTAAGCAAAGGGGTTTCGCCGTGGCATACTGCATTCACATCAGCTCCGCGTTCAATGAGTAAATATAGAATCTCCATATTTCCCTTGCGTGCTGCATCATAAAGTGGTGTGCTTCCACGCAATCGTGCTTCAATATCTGCTCCAAGATTAATACCCTTGCGCACCTCTGTATAATTATTGCTAAAAAGCAAATGATTGTATCTCTCATTCGCCCCATAACATAATGCTGCTAAGACAAACCATATATATAAAATCCCTCTTACACCTTGAAAATGCTTCATACTTTCTCCTTTGCGAAATGTTTTAAGCTTAAGTATTTTATCTTTTTATACACACTATCAAAATCCATTCCATAAGTGCGCACATCACCAATGCTTGTTATAAAATTTGTATCACCTATATAACGTGGCACAAAGTGGATATGCAAATGTTCGGGTATGCCTGCTCCACCGGCTTTTTTGATATTTAAACCCATATTCACACCTTGCGCACCATACTCATAAAGCACATTCATTGCTTTGTATGAAAGCTTGTGCAAATGCAACCAAGTCTCTAAAGGTAACTCTTCAGGTGAATCACGATGAGTTAAAGGAATAAGCATAAAATGTCCGGGTGTATAAGGATAAAGATTCATAACACCAAAGGCAACATCATCACGATAGATTACACGATTACATTCGTCATCTTGCGGATTATTTGCAATCGCGCAAAATACGCAGCCTTCAGAACAAGAACCAAAATACTTACTTCGCCAAGGTGCATAGATTCTCTCCATTGCCGCTTTTCCCTAAATATAACTTGGAGCATCATTGCTAAAAAGCACTAAATCGTGGGCTTGAGAGCAAGATTTGAGCATATCTTCAAGCATAGACTTATCTTTAAGAGTAATCTTTTGTGTATTATAAATGTGTTTAGATAGAATCTTTGCATTGAGTTCGCCCGTAATGATAACAATGTCAAATACCTTATCAATAGCTTGGGCAAGTTCAATATTAGCTTCTTTTGTGCTCTCTACTATGCCGGGCGTAACAATAATCTTTCGCCCTTGATAAAGTGAGCAAAGACGAATAGCCTCTTTCATTCCCTTAAGATTCCCATTAAATCCATCATCAATAATCAGCTTTTGATGTGTCTGTATCTTGTTAAGACGATGAGGGATGGGCTCTATTCTTTTTACAGCTTTTTGTATTTCTTCTACTTGCAAACCAAGCTCCACACCCATATAAATCGCTGCACTCAAATTTACAACATTAAAAACGCCTAAAACCATTGTTTCAAAGTGATGCCACTCACCCTTAATAAAAAGTTCAAAGCTTGTGCCATCAAGATTTGCATCAATATTACGCACATTTTCTGGAAAATACTGAATCTTTTTGGTTATATTTGGTTCTATATGAGGTGATTTAGGATTATCTTTAAAAACAAAAGCTTTTTTTAGCCTTGAGCTTTGCAATAGCTCAAATTTTGTTTCTACAATATTTTCAAGGCTTTTAAAATACTCCAAATGCTGCTCACCGACTTCACCAATAACAGCATAATGTGGATTCAAAAATTGGCTAATAAGTGCAATATCGCCTTTTAAACGCGCTCCTGCTTCAATAATATAAATCTCTGTAATATAATCTAAATTTTGATTAATATCTGCCACAATCCCTGTATGCGTATTAACGCTTCTAGGTGTAGCATATACGCGATACTTTTCTTTAAGAATCTGTGCTAAAAAGTTTTTCATACTTGTTTTGCCATAACTGCCTGTTACACCAATAATAATTAATCTTGACATAATATCAAGTTTCTCTTTAGCGAGAATAATATAGCGATTAAGTAAAATATTTTCATATATTTTTGAAATAATACTCGCAAACACAAGCGGCATCAAATCAAACAATCTACTATTAACGTCTAATATGTAACATAAAGCCTCATTAAAGGACATAAAAATAAAGAAAATAACGAAAAACTTTAATACTCTTTGAGTGAAATTCAATCGCTTATCAAGCTGTATTGCCCATATAGCTATTGCAATAAAATATATTATACTCAATCCTATAAGCATATAGCTACTTAATGGTTCTTGGATAAAAACACTTCCTACATACACAGCAAGTGGCAATATAAAATAATATATATGCCATTGCCATTTGTGGTGCATTAAAAGCACTCGCTTAAAGCTATAATTATACCACTGCAGATTTGTCATTCCATAATATGCAAGACACAATATAACTACCCATTGTGCAATCGTATCAATGATAAACATTTCTTCCATACTACTTCCTTTATCTTAAAATCTCAAAATCATTGAGACTCTCATCAATATCTATTTCGCGAGATTGTATTCGTTCAACCTCGCTTTTAATAGGTCCAATCTCAAGTATTTTACATAATTTTTCAAGTGCTTCTTCTTCGCCTTGTGCTATTACACGCACGCTACCATCGCTTAAATTACATACATTCCCGCTTAAAACCTTACTTTCTTCATTAAGCTTATCAACCCTATATTTAACAAAACGTCTAAAACCTACACCTTGCACCTTACCAAATATTAAAAATTCACATCTTTTTTTCATAATTCACTCCTGTAAAGCTTTTCAATCTCTCCACCTTGTTTGAGAAAAAAATAATGGTTTCCTTCCATAGGAAAGAATCTACTTGTAGGAATAAGTGCAGCGATAGTTTGACCGCAAAAAAGTGGTGTGGCACTATCATTTTTACCCCAAAAAATGTTTGCTTTGCCCTTATATGCACTAAATTCTGATGAAAAATCTTCATCAACAACATTTTTAAATGTTTGATACATACCCTCATTCATTGCCTTAACATCACTTGAGCGAAATATTTTACCCAACTTGCCAAGCCCACATTTTCCCATAATCTTTGCAAAAACAATTTTCAAGCGAACTTTCAAACTTTTAGGCACTCTAATTCCAGCAGATGAGAGAAGTATAGCTTCTTTTGGTTGGCATAATATAGCTACTTTTCCTCCAAAACTATGCCCTATAATAACACAATCTTTCACTGCCACACCACTCACTTCACGCATAAAAATTTCTACAATTTTTGCATAATCTTGCGTTGTGAGAGGTTTATCATTTGGACTATTGCCAAAGCCGGGCATATCTAAGTAAATATGTTCCCACTGATTAAAATATTTACCAAAAGCACTCTTCATTAGCTCCTTATTGCTGCCCCAGCCGTGCAAAAATAACATAAAAGATACGTGATTAGAATCTTGATGTGTAGGGAACTGAGCTTGGATTCTCTCATAACTTAGCTCAAAATATTCACCTTGATATTCTATGCGCCTTTGTGCCATAATAAACTATTTTCCTTTTGCATAATGGATTTGCTCTATATACTTATAGCTTACCTTGATAGAATGTTTTTTTGGCAAATTGTAAGCTAATTCTGTAAGCACCCCTACAAAATCCTCAAATAAGTAATTTGCCATAGAACCCGGAATTGGATTAATCTCATTGAGATACACTTCATCATCAATAACAAAAAAATCACATCGTATCAATGCCCCTTCAAAAGCATTTTCATAGAGTTTCATAAAATTTTCTTGTAATTTTGCTACTAATGCAGAGCTTATATCTGCTTGCAAAACTTGCGCTGTGCGTGAAAAATCCAAATATTTACGCTCAAAATCAAGGAGCTCTTTTTTACTAGGTTCTTCAATAATTGAGAATCTATATTCATCTTGCGAACCATTTTTTACCCTACACCCTGCAAGATTATATTCTTTGACACCACTTTTAAAGCTTTCTGCTATGATAGTGTCATCATATTCAAAGGCTAAATCTCTGCCATAATCAAGCTCTTTTTCTTCATTTATAACACTCACTCCTATAGAACTTCCAAGCCTTGCGGGTTTAAGGATTATTGGATAGGCAATATGTTTAAGATGTGGATTTGCACGCGTGAGAATTTCATAATCAAGCACTTTTACACCTCTTTGAGCTGCAAAAATCTTAGTAAATACTTTATTGAAACTCATTACACTTGATTCTATGCGCGGACCAATAAAGGGCAAATGATAAAAATCAAGTAATGCGCTCACGCTCCCATCTTCCCCATCTGCACCGTGTATGAGATTAATAAGAGTATGAGGAATAATGGGTTTAAAACCAAAAAATGTTTTTTTCACAAATGCACCTCTTTGCAAAAAAATCTCTGTGCATTTTTTATAATCTCCCGAACTAAAAAGTTTTGATTTCATAGAATCTAAAGGGATAAGATAAAAACGATGTGAGCTATCTAAAAAAATAAAATTACCAATACTCTCTCCTAAAACTTTTTTAAGTGCAACAGCACTCACAATACTAATTTCGTGCTCAAAACTTACACCGCCAAATAACACATCAAATTTCATTTTTACTCCTTTTGAAATTGTTTATCACGTTTTAATTCTAAAGCTAGAAACTTACCTGTATAGCTCCCGCTTTTTGTATGATTTTTACTCACTTGCTCCACAGACCCACTATCTATGATTTTACCTCCACCGCTACCACCTTCTGGACCAATATCAATAATATAATCAGCATTTTTAATCATATCTAAATTATGTTCAATAACAATGACTGAATTCCCTAAATCTACCAAATGATGAAGCACCTTTGTCAGCCTATCTACATCGGCAAAATGCAATCCTGTTGTGGGTTCATCAAGCACATAGAGCGTCTTTCCTGTATCCTTACGACTAAGCTCCTTAGCAAGCTTAATTCGCTGTGCTTCACCGCCACTTAAGGTAATAGCATTTTGTCCAAGTGTAATATATCCCAAACCCACATCTTGCAATGTTTGCAGCCTTGTAGCAATTTTTGGCACCTTGGCAAAAAACTCTAAGGCTTCATCAACACTCATTGCCAAAACATCTGCTATATTTTTGCCTTTATAAGCAATCTCTAATGTTTGAGGATTGTATTTTGCACCCTTACACGCATCACATTTAACCATCACATCAGGCAAAAAGTGCATTTCAATTTTTATCTCACCCTCACCTTGACATTTCTCGCATCGCCCACCTTTAACATTAAAACTAAAGCGTCCAACACTATATCCACGCAGTTTAGATTCTTTAATCTCCGCAAAAAGTGCACGTATATCGTCCATTACACCTGTATAAGTCGCAGGATTGCTACGCGGTGTGCGTCCAATAGGACTTTGGTCTAAATAAATTACTTTATCTAAATATTCTAATCCTACAATCTCTACACCATCGCATTTTTGCACCTTTTTGGCATTATTCAAAAGCTCTTGTGCTACAGGTAAAAGCGTTTGGAGAATAAGGGAACTTTTACCGCTGCCACTTACACCTGTTACACACACAAATTGCGAAAGAGGAATTTTCGTGCAAAGATTATGAATATTATTAATATTGACATTTTTAATTTCAAGCCATTGTTCAATGGTACGCTTATGTGGATAAGAAATAATCTTTGCGCCCTTAAGATACATAGCAGTGAGCGTTTTGGAATCTAATAGCTTCTTCACATTTCCACTAAAAACTACTTCTCCTCCGCGCAATCCTGCCTCGGGACCAATATCCACAACATAATCAGCATTTAAAATCGTCTCCTTGTCGTGCTCCACGACAATCACACTATTGCCTTTTTCTTGCAAACTTCGTAAAGTTTTGATTAACCGCAGTGTATCACGTTCGTGTAAGCCAATACTTGGCTCATCAAGCACATACATAACTCCTGTAAGCCCGCTACCAATTTGACTTGCAATGCGTATGCGTTGGGATTCCCCCCCACTAATGCTGCGTGCATCACGCCCAAGTGTGAGATAACCAAGCCCCACATCATAGAGAAAAAATAATCTTTCACGAATTTCTTTCAAAATAGGTTGTGCAATAAATTGTTCTTGTTCATTCAAATATGAAAAATGCGCTTTATCATCAAAAAACTCATAAACTTTTTCAATAGGCATATCAATAAGCTCACCAATGCCTAATTTACCGACTTTAACGCTAAGAGAAGAAAGTTTTAGGCGATGTCCCTTGCAAGTAGGACATACTCGTTCAGTAGTGTATTCACCCAAATCCTTATCATCTTTAAACATATCATATGCAATTTGGATAATACCTTTCCAAGGACGCTTAAGTTTGCTTGATTTCCAAGTGATTTCTACTTCCTCTTCACGTCCATAAAGCAAAGCACTTTGCTGGGATTTTGAAAGTTCTTCAAAACTAAGTGTTGGGTCAATCTTAGCACTTTTGCAAAATGCGTAAAAAAGCTCGGCATAATAATTACGATTGAATCCAAAAATAATTTTAATGCCACCTTTATTGAGTGGTTGAGACTTATCAAGTATCTTTTTTAAATCAATAGCATATTTTGCACCAAGCCCCAAACAATCTTCGCACGCGCCCTTTGGAGAATTAAAAGAAAATCCAAGTGGTTCAAGCTCCTCAAAACTTATTTTGCATTTAAAACACGCGAAATGTTCAGAATAATGCAACAACTTTTTTTCATCATTATGCAACATCTCTACTTCAATCTCACCATAAGATTCACGCAAGGCTTTCTCCACTCCTTGAGCTATACGTGTGTGATTTTCTAAAGAATTTACCACCCTATCAATAACAACTTTAATGCTATGCTTTTTATTTTTGGCAAGCTCAATTTCTTCATCAAGACGCACCATCACACCATCAACCATTGCTCGCACATAACCTTTTTGACGCAGAGATTCTATTTTTTCAGCAAAACTACCCTTTTTTTCCTTGACAATAGGGGCAAGAAGTATCATTTTTGCATTTGCAGGGAGTTTTAGAATCTGCTCAATAATATCAGTTTGACTCATTTGCGAAATTTCATCTCCACAAAGATGGCAATGCTGCTTCCCTACGCGCGCATAAAGCAAGCGAAAATAATCATAAATTTCAGTGATTGTGCCAACAGTGGAACGTGGATTTTTACTTGTAGTTTTTTGGTCAATCGCAATAGCAGGGGTTAGTCCCTCAATCTTATCAACATCGGGCTTGCCTACTTTATCTAAAAATTGTCGTGCATAACTTGAGAGAGATTCTATGTATCGGCGCTGTCCTTCTGCATAAAGTGTATCAAAAGCAAGTGTTGATTTCCCAGAGCCAGATAAACCAGTAAAAACAACAAGTTGATTTTTAGGTATGCTAAGGTTGATATTTTTCAAATTATTCTCACGCGCACCTGTAATATGAATATGATTATAATCTTTCATATGTGTCCCTCGCAATTTAAAGCTCAAACGCGTATTATAGCGTATTTAGATAAGTTTTATCTCATACTTAATATGTCTTTGCGTTAAAATCTCATTTATAGATTCTAAAAAGCGCGTTAGATACTCATCTTGGAGAGTATTCCCACCTTCTAAGAATAAAGCCAAACCACAATCACTTCTATATTCTTTGGGTGTAGGCACAAGATTCAAAGAAAACTCAAAACAAGCGAGCAAAGGGCTACTTAAACACCTCTGTGCAGCAAAAGCGCTTGAGGTAGTTAATAGCAAAATATATGCTCTAAAAGGTTGAGAATCTCCTTGCATAAGCACTCACTTTGTGTTAATGATTATACATTAACAATCTTTATACTCAAACACGCAGGGATATTTTCAAGCTGTCCAATAACTTCATTTGATACTTCAGAATCTACAAGAATAACAGCCATTGCTTCTTTATTTTGACGCGCAAGACGAAAATCAGAAATATTGACTTGATGATTGCCTAAAATACTTCCTACGAGTCCAATTACACCCGGCACATCTGTATTTTTGAAAAATATCATTTTACCCTTTGGCTCAATATCAAATTGAAAATGATTGATTGAAGTAAGACGCAAATGCCTATCTTCAAATACTGCACCGCTAAGAGTAATACTCTCATTTTGTGTGCTAAGAGTAATATAAATATGGTTTTTATAAGTTTCACTTTCTTGTTTAAGCGTCATTTTGACATCAATACCTCGCTCTTTAGCAACAAAAGGTGCATTAACATAATTAATTTTATCACCTAAACTCGCATTAAGCGCTCCCACAAGAGCAAAAGTCTGCAATGAATCTCCATAAGCACTAATCTCGCCTTGAGCTTCTATGTGTATTGAGGTAATCACACCCTTATTTGCCTGCACTGCCAAAAAAGCAAGTTTTTGTATCAATTCAAGATAGGGCTTAACCATAGAGGGCAATTCAGATTCCTTAACGGGAAGATTAAGCGCATTAGGGTAGCTTGAACCTCTTGCTGCCTCTATTGCAGCTTGGGCAGCTTGTATAGCAATTTGCTCTTGAGATTCTAAAGTATTTGCCCCAATATGCGGCGTTACATACACATTTGGCAAATCAAGCAGCGCATTATTAATAGCTGGTTCTTTATCAAATACATCAATTCCCGCCCATTTAATCTTACCAACACTTAAAGCATCATATAAATCTTTTTCATTATATAAACCACCGCGAGCGCAATTAATAAGTATCACTCCATCTTTCATTTGTGCAATTTGCTTGGCGGTAATCATATTTTTTGTTTCTGCATTCTTAGGCGTGTGAATTGTAATAATATCACAAGAGAGAATGTCTTCGAAATTTGTTGCATAAGCCACGCCTAAATCAGTAGCTTTTGAAGGCAAAATGTAGGGGTCATAGGCTAATACTTCCATTTCAAATGCTCTCGCCCTTATCCCCACACGACTACCAATATTACCAAATCCAATAATACCAAGCTTTTTACCTTTAAGCTCAATACCATACCAATCTTCACGTTTCCACTTACGCTCGTGCTTAAGCTGCGTATTCGCTCCAGGAAAATTTCGCACGGCATTAATAAGATGAGCCATTGTAAGTTCAACAGCTGCGATTGTATTTGCTGTAGGCACATTCATCACAACAATGCCTTTACGAGAGCAGCCTTCAATATCAACATTATCTACGCCCACACCTGCACGCACTACCGCACGTATTTGCCCTGAAGATGCTAAAAATGCTTCATCAACATCAGTAGAACTCCTCGTAATGACGACATCAGCCTCTTTAATCTTAGTAAGTAGCTCATCTTTTGGCAAACTAGCAAGATTCTCCATCTGCACATCACTTTGGGCTGTAAGTAAATCTAGTCCTTTTTGATGGATATGGTCGCACACAACGATTTTATACTTCATAACACTCTCCTTTAATTTGGTTTATTGCACACTATAATTGAGACGATAGTATTGCAAATCTGCCAAAAGCCTTTTATACATTGCCTCATCGGTCAACAACACCACAAGTTTAAGTGTGTTGCCAGACTTATAATATGCAGATTCTATATTATTTTGCCGCAATACCTGCTTCACACAAGCAAATTTATACTCATCAAGCTCACTAATACTAATAGCTGAAGGGATACTTTGCTTAGAATCTTTATCCAAAAAATCAAAGCGCACACTTAATTCTGTCGCTGGGTAAGCATAAGGAGTCTCATTGTCATCTGAAAATGAACTTACCCAATTCTCTTCTTGTGGCACTTGTGCCTCTCCAAGCTTTGGAAATTCTATAGGTTGAGCTTGAAATGCTGGGCTTATAGATATTTTATCTAAATATAAAACACCATAAATTGCTCCACCCAAAACTATTAAAAGCCCTACAAAGAATGCTAACTTCTTCATTCTTTTTTAAAATCTCCTATAAGCGATTTTTAAGTTTATCACCAAGTGTCATTTTCTCTTCTGAATTAAAGGCTTTGAGCGTTTCTTTTTCCTTTTGTCGCTCTAGTCTTTTAATAGAAGCCCTCACTTTATTATTTTCTTCATCAATATGAGTAATCACACATTCAATCTCTTCCCCCGCTTTAAGATCTTCTTTCTTCAGCGGCTGAATATCTTCATTGCGAATAAGTGCCTCCATTTCATCAATTTTGATAAAAATACCAAAATCTTTTATATCAATTATAGAGCCACGTGCCACATCATCAACTTTATGCGTTTTTCCAAATTCTCTTGCAGGAGAATGCTCAAGAAGCTTTTTAGAGAGAGAAACTCTCTCGTGCTCTTTGTCAATTTTAATAATTTTAACTTCAATCTCATCGCCCACTTTAAATCCATCTTTACATTTAGATTTCTTATCCCAATAAGCATCTTCATTATGGAGTAGTCCATCAACGCCACCAAGATTCACAAATGCTCCAAAATCAGTTAAAGTTGCTATCTTGCCCTTAATAATTTCTCCCACCTGATGCGTTTTTGCAAAATACACAAAAGGCTTATCAAGGAGTTTTTTAAGCGAAACGCGCAATCTTTTATTATCCGTATCAATTTCAATAATTTCTACATCAATTTCTTGTCCTACGTTTAAATAACTTGAGGGGTGCTTGATATTTTTATCCCACGAAATTTCTGAAATATGCAAAAAGCCCTCAATATCATTGCCTAAATCCACAAATGCTCCATAGGGCTCAATATTACTCACGCTTACTTTAATGGAATAACCCACCTCAAGCTCTTTTTCAATTTCTTTCCAAGGATCATCGCCAAGTGCCTTCATTGAAAGTGAAAGACGACGTTTTTTCTCATCATATCCAAGCACCTTAACAACAACCTCATCGCCTTCTTTAAAATTTTTAGCTGGATTAATAGGTCCTTTATGACTAAGCTCTGTATAATGAACAAGCCCTTCTACTCCATATACATCAACAAAAACACCAAAAGGAGCAATTTTTTTTACAATGCCCTTTTGCACACCATCATTTTCAAGCAATTTGGCACTTACATTTTGACGATTTTTATCATCAATCTCAAAAAACCTTTTACGCGATACAATAATAGAATTACTCTCTTTATTAATATTAACAATAGCAACCTTGTAAATTTTACCTATTGCTTTATCATCTTCACGTATTGCAGAATCCCGGCGTGGCATAAACACATCAATTCCATCATACTCTAAAATAAAACCGCCTTTATTTTTCTTAATTACCTTTGCTTCAATAATTTTATCTTGATAGTTATCTGCTATTTGTGCGATTTTTTCAACAATTCTTTTTGATTTCAGAGCCTTTTTATACGATGCATTTGGTCTCCCACCTCTTCCGGGTGTTACAAATACTTCAATTTTATCATTTATGTTAAAAAGTAAATTGCCATTATCATCTTGAATCTCACCAAGTCGTAACATTGCTTCTGATTTCTCATTAGCAAGTGCTACCATTGCATATTCATCAGTTATAGCAACTATCTCACCAATTTGTATTGCTCCAGCATCCGCTTTCTTTTCGCTTGCCTCAAATAACGCTGCAAAATCCTCTTCTTCGGTAATGAAATCATCATGCTCCAAATTAACCAACATTAATACCCTTTACTTAAAAATCAAAGTTTAAACAATTCTACACAAAAAAAACCTTGTTATAACTTAAGAATACCGCATAGGCACAAAAGATTCTCAAATTTGTTCTATTTTTTCCTGCACACGTGAAATAATCCAATCAGGTGTAGAGGCTCCAGCAGTAATGCCACAAAGTTCTTTTCCTACAAACCAAGTATTATCTATCTCATTTTCATCTTCTATCAAATAGCTATCTGTGCAATATTCTTTGGCAATTTTAAAAAGTTGCTTTGTGTTAGAAGAATTTTTTCCTCCAACAATAACCATAATATCCGCTTCACGGCTTAATTCATCAACAGCAAATTGATTCTCAAATGTAGCACTGCAAATCGTATTAAATATACGACACTCATTAACAAGCGAAACTAACAACGCTGCAATCTTGCCAAAGTGCTCCGGTTGTTTAGTCGTTTGAGAAACAAGTGCTACCTTTTTCTTAAGTGTAAGATGCTTAAGTTCATCTATATTTGCAATAATAGCCACATCATCACCATAACTTGCTACACCCTTAACTTCAGGATGGCTATTATCCCCGAAAATAATAATCTGATAACCTTCTTGAGACATTTTTTCAACAATTTGTTGTGGTTTTGTTACAAAAGGACAAGTTGCATCAATAATATGTGTATGATGCTCTTTAAGCACTTGTAAATCATCTTTTGTAATGCCGTGTGTGCGCACTATAACACTTTTAAACTTCTGTGCCTCTTCTAAGCTTCTACTTAAACTCACATCAAAGTCTTTTTGAAGACGTTCAATTTCGCGGCTATTATGTATTAAGGGACCAAAAGTTGTTGCGTGCTGATTGCGTTCAGCAATACGAATAGCTCTTTTTACACCAAAACAAAACCCATACTTTTTTGCAAACTTAACTTTCATTTGCATTCTCCACAGCTGTAATTTGTGATAAAAGAGTCAAAAAGTGTGGAAAAGAAACATCAATACATTCACTATCTTCAATCTCACCTCCACAAGCAAGCTGGGCAATAGCAAAACTCATAGCAATACGATGATCACCAAAAGAACTCACTCTCGCCCTTTTTAGCTCCCCTCCATACACACTAAAGCCATCATCAAACTCTTCACATCTAATACCCATAACTCGCAAATTCGTAATAGTAGCGCGAATCCTATCACTTTCTTTTACACGTAACTCTTTGGCATTATACACTTCGCTCTTTCCTTTTGCTAAAGCAAAGCATATACTTAATGCTGGAATCTCATCAATGAGCCACGCAATACGAGAATCTACCCTCACAGCCTTTAAACTTCCACCTTGCACCTCAATATCACCTACTTCCTCATAAAGTGAAGAAAGATGATGATAAGCTACTTTTGCTCCCATAGATTCTAATATTTTAAAAGCTTCAATACGTGTTTTATTAAGTAATACATTTTTTAGTTTCACTTTTGCACCAAGCACACAAGCTGCCACTGCAAAATAAAATGCACTTGAAGGGTCAGCTGGCACTTGAAACTTAAAAGCTTCTAATTGTTTATTTGTTTCTTTTAAACCTTCAAATACTACCTCATATCCACCATCTTCGCATTCTCTTTCTTGTATATGCACCCCCATACCACGTAACATATTTTCAGTATGATTGCGACTTAAAAGTGGTTCATAAAATCTCGATTGTCCAGCTGTCTGCAAACCTGCAAGAATCATTGCACTTTTTACCTGCGCAGATGCAATAGTACTTTTATAATCAAAAGTCTGAAGTTGCGCTCCCACAATGCTTAAGGGTGCATAAGCATTATTTTCTCTTCCGTTGATACACGCACCAATAGCACTTAAGGGCTCAGTAATGCGCTTCATAGGGCGGGCATTAAGATATTCATCGCCCGTAAGGACAAAATGTCCTTTAACACCACTAAGCAACCCAGCAAATAAACGCATTCCAGTTCCTGCATTTCCACAATCAAGAACCTTATGTGGCTCACATATACCATTACGCGGCGGAATAAGACGTAATACACTACCTTTTTGCTCTATTCCCAATCCAAGTTCGCGCGCGATATGAAGAGTATGAAGCGTATCTTCACCCATAAGATAACCTTCCACTTCACAAGGTGCAGAAGATAAAAGCGCAAATATAGCTGCACGATGTGAAATTGATTTATCTGTGGCAATACCATCAAATTCACGCTCAAAGCTTTGTGCTGGGGCAATTTTTGTGATGCGCATATTTCTCCTTACTTTTTAGATTCTTTAAATACTCTATATATTTATAAGTATTATAACAACATAGATTTAGTTTTTGGCAAGTTTTACAAAAAAGGTTTTACTCTCACAAGTATCATCAAGATAAATCACACCATTATGCGCTGCAATGATCTGTTGGCATAATGCTAATCCTAACCCATTGCCCTTTAGTTTTGTCGTCTTAAAGGGTTCATAAAGAATATTTTTGTCTTGTATTTGTCGCCCATTATCTCTAAAACTAAAGCACCAAAACTCTTCTTCATCAATAAATCTCACACTCACAAGCCCTTCTTCACATTCACCCTCTTCAATTGCGTCAATAGCATTAGAGAGAAAATTTTGTAGCACTATACTGATTAAATCAAAGTCTACGAAAATTTGCGTTTGTTTGTCTGCACCCAAATCAAAACTAAAATCAATATTTTTGGAATATGTGTAATAACTCACACTCTCATAAAGAGCATCTTCAAAATCTATAATGCGATACAATTGACGATTTGGATTGACACCTTTTGTAAAAAGTAAAGTAGCATTGATAAGCCGTTCTACACGCCACAAAGCTTTTTTTATTTCAAATACAAGTGGTTTAAGTTGTGCATCGCAACGTTTGAGAAGACTAGAAGTAAGGAGCGATATAGAACCTATAGGATTACGAATCTCGTGAGCTAAATGAGCAGAAACCTGTCCCATAGAAGCCAAACGTTCTTGCCGCTTTTGATTAGTAATATTTGTTGCACTCATCACTTGTTTGCCATCTTTTATGCTTGATTGCAAAAGATAAAATTGCCCTTGATGTTCCACTTCGTGCTCCCCCTCACCAAGATGGGTAAGACTTTCTAATATATCATTAAGCTTGCTTGCTTCTACATTTTGATAAAATACACTGCCATCAGATTCTATCACCCAAATAGCTTGTGGTATCAGCTCAAGAACCCATTCATACAAGGCTTTAAGGCTATTAAAATCATTTTGTAATTTTTTAAATTCATACTCTGTGCCATAGGTGCTTTGTATCAAAGTGGCGAGAGATTCAAGCAAAATACTTTTATCATCACTGCTTAAATGCTCAAGAATCTCCGGATTAATAAGGCTATTTTGACTTTCCATAAAAACTTTGTTGTCCTCTTTGTGCAAGATTCTTTGAAACATTGATTTTAGTTGCACTTTGTTGCTCTTTTAAGAAATTAAATAATAATTCGCTATACCCAAAATTCCCGCTTAGCTCTTGGCTTAATTGGTCAATATACATAGAGTGATAAATATCACTTCCTGCTTGTTTAGGATAGAGCGTATCATCATTTTTGATTGCATCTTGGAGCATAATTTTAAGAAGCAAAGCTTCAAAATTATCTGTTTGCTCCTTAAGCTGTGCATCTTCTGTATTTTTATCAAGTTGTATTTTCTTTATTTTGCTATTTTGCTCAAATTGCGCTGTATGATAATTTGTCATTGCCATAGTGGTATCAAGTTTCATTGTTTTTCTCCTACATTACTTCAATATCAGCATTTAATGCGCCGGATTTCTTCATACTTTCAAGGATTGAGATAACATTGCGTGGCGTTGCGCCCATTCTTTGTAATGCTTTAACAACACTTGAAACCGTTGGTTTTGTGCCATTAGTGCTACTAATGGTGCCTTGAGCTCTGCTCATCATTGTGCCATCTTCAAGTTTAATTGCTTCAGGATCATCAGGCATTTCATCAGAAATTTTAATCGTAATATCTCCGTGTGTTACCACCACAGGGTCAATAGTAATCCCCACTCCTGCTACAATCGTGCCAGATTTCTCATCAATAACAATACGTTCTTTACGTGAATAATCAATTTCCACTTCTTCAACTAAAGCCAAAAACTCCACCATACTCAAATTTTCAGGTTTTTTAAGCTTAATTGTTCGTGCATCTACTGCCACCGCAATCGCATCACGAAACACATCATTGAGGGCTTGCTGAATCTTAATTGCATTTTGCAAGTCTGAAGACTTTAAGCTTAAAGTTGCATTTTCTTGATTATAAAGATTATAAGCTATCTCGCGCTCTACACTTGCTCCCCCTATAATTGTGCCAGAGAGAGTGCTTCCACTTTCACCAAAAGTGATATTTCCCTGTGCTAAAGCATAAATATTGCCATCAACACCTGTAAGTGGTGTCATTACAAGTGTCCCGCCATTAATAGATTTAGCATCGCCGATAGAAGAAACAAGAATATCAAGCTTATCGCCTTGTCTTGCAAAAGGTGGCAAAGAGGCTGTAACCATTACCGCAGCTACATTTTTTGACTTAATATCATTTGCAGAGAGTTTGACATTCACGCTTTCAAGCATATTAGCAATGCTTTGCATAGTAAATTTTGAACCGCTCTTATCCCCTGTGCCATTTAGTCCTATGACTAAACCATACCCTACCAAGCTATTATCCCTAATGCCAACAATTTGAGCAATTTGATTAATCTTTTGTCCATAGAGTGCAGATATAGAAAGGATAAGTGTTGCAACCCATATCCATATTTTATTATTATTTTTTCTTCTCATAATGCGCTTCCTTGCCTCTTTATTTAAAGATTCTATAACAATACAAGCAAATTATATTCCTTAAAATAATAAACTAGACAAATTAAAAAATTTCGCTATAATGTCGCCCTTATTTTATTTAATCGGAGTATAGCGCAGCCTGATTAGCGCGCACCCTTGGGGTGGGTGAGGTCGTGGGTTTGAATCCCGCTACTCCGACCATTACGAGAATACTTCAAATCTATTGAGTATATTGATTATACAGCTCACACCCTTCTTGGAATCCTATATCACACGCTCGTCCATAAAAACTAAGTGCCTTCTTTTTATTTTTTATCATACCTATGCCTTTAGCATACATATCACCTAGATTCATACACCCTGCACTACTCCCACCTGCACACGCACGTTTATAAAGCATCATTGCATTAGCATAGTTTTTAACAACAAATTTTCCTTTTTGAGAAAGCATACCTAAATTATTACACCCATCAGGTTCAGCATAAGAACACGCATAGCTATACAGCCGAGCACTTGTAGCATAATCCTGCTTTACACCAAGTCCATTTTCATATAAGACTCCAAGATTGCTACATCCTTTAAGCACGCCTCCATTGCAAGCAAGTTGATAATAATAGGCAGCCTCTGCATACCATTGCAAATCATCTTCACCCTTCATATATTCGTGTGCGACAAAATAGCAATCTCCTGCCGAGCCATTTTCACAATTTTGAAGATATTGAGCAATTCTCTTATGCATATCTGAACTTTCGGGGTGCTCCATATTTTCATCAGCAAGCCACGCACCAAAAGCAAAGCTTAAGCTTATGGTAAAGGCAAGCAAGATTCTCATTATTTTTCCTTTAGTTTCAGAGCTTTATATTCATCACAGCCCTCTTGGAAGCCAAAATCACACGATAAGCCATAGTATTCCATTGCTTTTTGCCTGTCTTTTTTAACACCTTTGCCTTCCATAAACATTTCTGCAAGATTAAAGCACGCTTTATCATCATTTGCCAAACAAGAATCTGCATAATACAATCCTGCTTGTTTAAAATCTCTCCTCACACCCAAGCCCTCCTCAAACATCACTCCCAAATTATTACAACCTCTCGCATAGCCCGATTCACAAGAGCGATGATAAAGATTAAGAGCAATATCATAATCTTGCCTCACTCCCAAACCATAATGATAAAGCACACCTAAAGAGCTACACGATTGTGCAAAGCCACCATTACACGCCTTAAAATAATAACTTGCACTTACAGAATAATTTTGACTCACTCCGCTTCCTTGAAAATACAAAGTTCCAAGTGCGTGGCAACCACCCATATCATCACTAGCACAAGCATTTTCATACAGACGCACTGCTCTTTTAAATTCTCCCTCAAGCCACGCCTGATACGCTTTTTGTAGAGGAGTATAGTTTTTTGATTCTCCAAAGCTTACATTTGCGCACAATAAGCTTAAAATTAAAGCTACTCTTGTTATTTGCACTCTCTTACCTCTCATTGCATTCGCCTTTAAACTTTAAATATTCTTTGAATCATTCTAAATAATCTCTATGCTAAAAGCGTTCCTTTTTTGGTAAGATTCTATACAAAAAAGCAAAAAATTAAACTTTAAAAAGAAAAAATGTGTAAAAATGGCACGATTTTTTCTTTAAAAATTTTAATTTTGAGATTTTTAGAGAATCGCTTAAAAGAGGTGTTATGAAACAAATTATACTAGGAATGCTCTGTATTGCAATAAGCAGCTTTGCGCTAGAATTTGGTTCTATGGGGCAAGTCTCTGCTGGTATAGGTGGAGCAGGGGTTGCACTTAAAGATTCTGCGTGGGGATTATATTATAATCCTGCACTGCTAGGTGCAGATAGACGAGCAAAAGTAGGTTATAGCTTTGGAGCACAAATTAAAGAACAAAATCTTGCGCAGGTTGCAACTATTGATGTGGATAACCTTAATAATCTTCCTACTACACTTAATGAACAGATTATGAGTGGGGGAGGGGCAAGTGTAACTATTGGAGGCACAGCAGTTGATGGTGCACTCGGTGGAGCACTCAATGCGTTAATTCCTAATCCTCAAACTCCCGGGACAATTACAGCAACTGATTTATCAAATCTTCTTACAAGTCTTGATTCTACAACTACTGCTTGCACGACCTTTGCTAATTGTGCTACCACTATTAGTGGTAATATAAACTTAGCAAATAAACTCAAAGATAAACTCATTGAGGCAGCAAATAAAGGTGGTAGCCCATTGATAGGAAATATTATCTCTGGTATTGATGCTAGTAATCTAGGTGATGTGTTAAATGGACTTGACCAAGCAGGCAGCACAGCAGATATTGCTGATAAAATTTTAGAATCCGCAGGGAAACTTACCCTTACAAAAGGTGCAGATTCTGTTATTGATAAGCTTTTAAATGACTTTGGCATTATTAATAGGGCATTGAATAACAATGATGTCAATTTCTCCTCACAAAATGGCTTTGTCTTCCAAATCGCAGGAGATAAAAAGCAAAGGCGTATAGAGAGCGATAAGGTGGGAAGTATTGATATACAAGAAGTGGATACAGGACGCGGTGCGGTAGGGCTTGGTGTGTTTGCTTCCGCATTTTCTAATGCCTCTTTGACACTTGATTCAGTTCGTAATCAGCTTATTTTTGACTTGGGCGGTAAATATTATCTCGCAAGTATCAGCGGAGATAATATTTCTTTAGAATCTGGTAAAACTCAACAAGATTTTGATAATAATTCAATAATGAGTAGCCAAGCACAACATACCCTTAATGCAAATGCTTTAGCCCTTGTAGAAGTCCCACTGGGCTATGGACATACGCTTTTTACGCCTTTAGGAGATATAAATATAGGGATAGCGGGTAAATTTATGCACACAATGAGTTATGGAAAAAATATTAACTTTAGTGTAGGAAATGTGCCAGATGTAGATATTAATAAAAATGACATTACCACAGGTTATGTTTTTGGAGCTGATATAGGGCTACTCTACACACCACGATTTATGAAAAATTTTAATCTCGGACTTGTGGTAAAAAATATCAATAATCCTGTGATTAAGACTCATAATGGGCAAGATTTCACTATTCATCGGCAAGTGCGTGCGGGAGTGAGCTATGAAATGCTGAATTTTTTAACCTTTGCTTTTGATGCTGATATTTTGCCCAATGATACCCTCTCACTCTCAAGTCCGCAAAGTCAATTTCTTGGTGGCGGTGTTATGGCAAATTTTAAATTCATAGATTTAAGGCTAGGAGCTATGCAAGATATACGCTCTAATGCTGGAGAAGGACTTATCCTCACGGGGGGAATAAATCTCTTAGGATTCCTTGATGTGGCAGTGCAATATGGCTTAGGGCAAAATATCACCCTGTATGATACAAATCTCTCTAATTATATGAGTGTAAGAGTCGGAGGGCAATTTAGCTTCTAAGTGCCTGCGTTATTCAATGGCACTATTAAGCATATCTTGGGATTTTTTAAGTGCATTAAATTGTATATCTTTTAATCGATTGCTCTCAATGCTATTTTGTGATGGTGAAATTGACGCGTTGCTGCGTGTCTTAGAATCTCGCAATTCATTGGGCTGCATACCACGAGGCATTTTTACAAAAATATCCTCATAATTCTTTTTCCCTACGCTATGGCGCACATACACTTCCCCCGTGTTGGTTGAATAAATATAAGTATCTTTCCCATCAGAAAACATTACCCACTCCCCAGCACACAAACTCATCCCAAATAAACACAAAACTATCGCTACTGCTTTCATATCTGCCCCTTGATTACTTAGAGTCTAAAGTAGATTTAAGTCGCTCATAGAGTGCTAAAATCAGCTCTTTTTTCTCATAAAAACTATTTTTATTTGCTATTAAATAAGCGCTTGATTCCATAATAACCTCATCAATTTTGAGATTATTTTGCTTCATTGTCACTCCTGTTTCTACAATATCCACAATCGCATCGCTTAAGCCCACAAGTGGTGCAAGTTCTATTGAGCCATAAAGTTTTAAAGCTTCAATAGAAATTGCTTTGTTGGAGAAATATTTGCGTGTAATATGGGGCATTTTGGTGGCAATTTTAAGCTGTGGCTTTTGATAGTCAATGCTTTTGCCCAATTCAGAACCTACCACAACTTTACATTTGCCAATGCCAAGATTTAAAAGCTTGACTACATTTGCTTGTTGCTCCTCAATCACATCTAATCCTACAATTCCTATATCTACAGCTTGATGAATGACATAAGTTGGCACATCTTGACTACGCACGAGCATAAAAATAAAACCTTGATGCTCCAAAATCAGCTTTCTGTCATCAAAAACAAACTTGCTTCCATATAATCGCTCAAACAATGCTAAACTCTCATTTGCTATACGTCCTTTGGGCAAAGCTACTTTTATCATTTCTCCTCCTTATAAAATCTTGGCTAACTTATTAAATTTGTTTTTCTAAAACTTTTTGCATACCTTTAAACACAAGAGTGTTATCATAAATGGCATTCTCAAAAAAACGCGCGAAAAACTTACCATCACCACCTGTAAAATAAAGTTTTTTGGTGCGTGAGGTATTTTTTATCATTAAAATTACACTTTTAAGCACACCAAAACTAATTGCATCTGCAGTATTTTGAGGCAAAATAGAAAGATTCACACCAGGTTCAATCTCTCTATTTAATACAGGCGAAATATCACTATACATTCTCCTATATGCTTCAAGTCCAGGCATAATATATCCGCCTATATGCACACCCTCTTGCATAACATCTGCAGTAATTGCACTTCCCGCATCAATAATCACTCCATTATCAATCGCCCTACACGCCGCCTTTCTATCCACACCTAAACCTACATATTGCGTTTGTAACTCTATATGTTCATTCACATTTACACAATGTGGGTGAGAAGCAAGCAAACAACGCTCAAAGCGCTCATTTACGCTTATATAATAAATAGGGAGATTCTCTTTTTTTTTCGTAAGTGCATAAGGCTTTTCTTTCCAAATCCTGCCCTTATGATAAAAATGTAAAAAGGTATTACCTATATCACAAAGAAGCATTATTCAAACCTTTTATATACTTTATCATAAAAAAAAGTATCTTGATTGTAAAAAAGGCTTTTCTTCTTGGCAAGATTATTTTTATATATCATAGGAGCAAAATCTTTAAGATTAAGTGCTATCAGATACCCTCCGGATTCAAGTGTATAAAGTGTATTGTTTTTTATTACAATCCCACTTAATACTGCAAAGGGCAAACGCACTTTACGCAATAATTTCAATGTATGGTCAAGCTCTAAAATCTCACCCTCAATGCTTAAAACATATACTTTATTATTAAAAAACAACACATCGCGCAAATCCACATCATATTTAAAGCTCTTATTATCAATAATGGCACTTACACGTTTAGCCGTAGCAGCAAGAATATATTTTTCTTGAGCATATAGATAAATAACATTGTTAAAAAACTTATCGCTTATAATGAGAATATCTTTGACGATTTTATTTTGTGCAATGCTATAGATAAGAATCTTTCCTTCTAAATCCGGATAAATGACATATTCAGATGTTATTTTAGGCGAGGCAAGATAGGAGTTTATAGCCAAAACAGAGGGATATTTTTGAGAGAAAATTTCTTTTTGTTTAATAATATCATAATACACAAGAGTATTATCCAAAAGCACCATAGCAAGCTTATTATCTTTAAATGCTGCAGAAAGTATGCATTTATCAAAAGGAAGTACGTGGATAGTGGGCGCATTTTGCGTTGCATCTGACTCTATTACCATAATCTCTTGGCATTGTTTTTGCAATACAAATATATTGTTATGTTGTGTAAGGAATGTGTAACCTTTTTGCACTAAAAGAGGAGTGATACCTTGTGTAAAACTAAGCAAAGTATGGTCTTTAAGCACTGCGCCTTCTCTTGATACATTTTGTATAGCTGCACTTAATTTACCATTAAAACGCATTTCACCACTGATAATTTGAGGCTCAAAATGCTTTTTAGAACTGCAGCCATTGATAAAAAATCCTATTATCAAGCATACAAAAGCTACAAATATGAATCTCCTTTTTATCACAACTTCCCCTTCTTGTTAAACTTTATTGCCTATGATGATGGCTTATCGCGTAATCCAAAATGTTTTAACATCATAGCTTCTCTATAAAGTGGTGAGCTTTCCGAGATAAGCATAAGTTTTTGATGTGCTTCTTGGGGTTTATGTGCTTGAAAAAGAAGATATGCTTCTTGCAAAATTGCTAAATCTTTAAGGCTTGAACTCGTAGTTTTTTCTAAAGATTCTAGGTTTTGTGCAAGAGCAGCTTGATAAGAATCTTGATTATTTGTTTTTTCTAATAGCGAACTTGCCCTATAAGAAGCAACTTCATATCGCGCAAGAGTGCGCACAAACTCATTTTTCGAATCTATTAAACTTTCATACACGGCTATATCGCCGTGTGCATTACTATAACGATATAAATCATACAAAGCTGGGCTTGATTTTTTTAATGATTGCAAAGCCTCTTTGTCTGTTGCATCTTCAGCAAGTTTAGCGTATGCCAAACTTGCTTCTTCTGCACGTTTAGACACCATATAATCATTGATAATCCACCCTATACCAATCCCAAACATACACAATATAAGCAATATAATATATTTGCGGTATCTGCGCCATAAAATCTCCAAGCGAAATGCGCTTTCTAAGATTTTCTCATCTTTATTGAATTCGTCTTTTATGTCTTTTAAATCTGTTTTTAAACTCATAGAATCTCCTTTAAGCTAATGGCTTTCCCTGATAGTGTCCTTTGCGTGCAACACCAGAAGAGCCAAATCCTCTCTCTCCCCGCACACTCTGCCCTAATTCCTGCACCTCTGTAAATACCGCTTGAGTTACCTCACTCACAACTGCTTGAGCGATTCTATCACCTCTATGAATATGAAAATCCTCATTTGAATGATTGATTAAAATCACTTTAATTTCTCCACGATAATCACTATCAATCGTCCCAGGCGTATTAAGCACACTTACCCCATTATGAAGTGCCAACCCACTTCTTGGACGCACCTGCACTTCAAAGCCAGATTCTATCTCAAAAGCTAATCCTGTGCCTACAAGCCCTCTATCTCTAGCTTTTATTAAAGAATCTTCTACTGCGTGCAAATCAAATCCTGCCGCTTGTGGCGTCTGATAACTCGGTATCACAGCGTGAGAATGAAGTTTTTTAATCTTAATATGCATATGCTTCATCACTCTTTACCCCTCAAATACAATGTCCTTATAAAATACCTCAAGAATCTCAAATTCATTTTCTCCATTAGGCAATGTGATACTCACTTCATCGCCTTCTGATTTACCCATCAGTGCTTTAGCAATAGGCGAAGAAACTGAAATAAGCCCCTTAGAAGGATTACTTTCCATAGAGCCTACAAGCGTATAAACAAATTCTTTATCAGTATCAAGATTAAGAATCTTTACGCTTGAGCCAAAACTTACCTTATTATGTGGCAAACTTGCAGGGTCAATCACTTGCGCATTCGCAAGCATAAGTCCCAATTCATTGATACGTGCTTCAATAAAAGCTTGTTTTTCCCTCGCGGCGTGGTATTCTGCGTTTTCTTTTAAATCCCCGTGGCTACGTGCAATATCAATTTCAACCACAATGCGTGGACGCTCCACTTCTTTGAGATTTTTAAGCTCTGCACAAAGCTTTTCATAGCCATAATTTGTCATTGGTTCTGTTGCCATTTTTCTCCCCATATTTACAATATTTTATAAAACTTATAATTATAGTTAAACTAAAATAAACAAGGGCTAAATACCACACTTTTGTTATGAGATAATATACTGCCTCAAAAATATTAAAGATTCTTGAGCATAGTCTCATAAGCTGCTTTTGTCCCAGGACGCACTTTGCTCATTAAGCTCACTATAATAATAACTATACTTGCACAAACAAACCCCGGCACTATTTCATAAATGCCAAAATAACTTGAAAGAAAATTCTTATACACCACCACTACTACAGCCCCTGTAATCATTCCACAAATTGCTCCTAGTCTCGTCATTTTGCTCCAAAATAAAGAAAAAAGCATAACAGAACCAAAGCTTGCGCCAAAACCAGCCCAAGCATAGGCTACTATACTTAAAATACTTGAATTTTTATCAGTTGATATTAAAAAGGCAACAACTGCAACGAGCAAAACTCCTATTCTTCCAAGCCTCATCACGGTTATTGAACTTGCTTCTTTATTAAAAATTCGTCTGTAAAAATCTTCAGCTATGGTTGAGCTAGATACCAAAAGTTGTGAGCTAGCTGTGCTCATAATAGCCGCAAGTATGGCTGAAAGTAAAATACCAGCCACCCAAGGATTAAATAAAAGCTGACTCATCACAATAAAAATTTTTTCAGGGTCGTGGAGAGTGAGATTAAATTTATGCACATAAGCAATGCCCAAAACCCCTATTAAACAAGAACCGAGTAAGGAAATAATCATCCAAGAGATACCTACAAAGGTTGCTGTAGATATTTCTTTTGTTGAACGAATAGACATAAATCGCACAAGTATATGGGGCTGCCCAAAATATCCTAATCCCCAAGCTAGAGCTGATATAATAGCAAGTGCCGATACTCCTTTTCCCATAGAAAGAGCACTTGGCTTTACTTCGCTCACTATCTGTATAGCTTGCCCAAAGCCACCTAAATGACTTAACATCACTACGGGCACAACTATCAAAGCACACATCATTAAAAGCCCTTGTATCAAATCAGTCCAACAAACCGCTTTGTATCCACCTAAGAAAGTATAAGCCACTATGATAAGAGTGCCTGTGATAAGAGCATATTCATATTTAAGTCCAAAAGTGCTTTCAAAAAGTTTGGCTCCACTTACAAGCCCAGAACTTACATAAAAGGTAAAAAATATTAAAATCACAAACGCGCATACCACGCGCAATATATGCTTATCATCATCAAATCTCGTCTCAAAATAATCAGGTATGGTAATACTATTAGCAATCACACTTGTATAGATTCTTAATCTTTTTGCTACAAAAGTCCAATTTAAAAAAGCTCCTATGGTAAGCCCTATGGCTATATAGCTTTCTATAAAACCACTCACATAAAGTGCACCTGGCAAACCTAATAAAAGCCAACCACTCATATCACTTGCTCCTGCACTCAGGGCGGAAACAACGGGTCCCAAAGAACGACCACCTAAGAAATAATCCTCTGTATTTTTATTTTTCGTAAAAAAATAAAAACCTATAAAAAGCATTAAAGCTGAATAAGCTATAAAGGTGATAACAATTTCTATATTAATTTGCACAACTTCCATATCATTTTCCTTTTTTTATTTTTCCTTACAACCCTATTAAACCACCTAAAGCTTTACATAAAGCAAATAAACAAATTTTAGCTTAAAATCAAAACTTACTTCAAAACTCTTGCCCCTAGATTTCCATATCTGTGATAAGAGATGCTTAAAGATTTTTCATTAAAATAATACAAAAGCTCAAAACGCCCATTAATTAAAGGCTTATCTCGTTTAATAATTTTGGCATTTAAAGCCGCTTGTTGATAAATAGGATTTTGCCTATCTGGCTTGCCATAATAAAAAATGCGTTCAAAATTTGCTATTGTTTTTGAAAATTCAAACTCGTTTTCTTTTTTGGATTCAAACTCAAAAATGCGAAGTTCTTTTTGGATAAAATCAAGATTCTCATTTTTTTCGTAGCTTAAATAAACTCTCACTCCACTTATCTTTCCTGCTATAAGCACAGATAAAATATCACTTAAACTATCATCTGCGCTTATTCTCAAAGCAAGACTTTTGATAGGCGTATAAGAAAAGAAATTATCTTCACCTCTAATTTGCACATAATCTTTACTTTGGCTAAATTCATTTTCATAATGATAAGTATAACTTTTAGCCATTAAAATAGCTTTTTGTAATTCTGCCTTTAAGTGAGAATCTAATTTTAAACTTAGATCAGCTAAAGTCTTGCTAAATACATTTTCTTTGACATTCATATCAGCCTCATCTTGGCTTATATGTAAAAATTGTGTTACATAATTATAAATTCCAACTTTTCTACCAAAACCTATGGCAGATTTTTTTACTCCTCCAAAAGGCTGACGAAGCACTATTGCTCCTGTGGTTGGCTTATTTATATAGATGTTTCCAGCTTCTATATGAGTATGAAAATACTCCCATTCTCTTTCATCTAAGCTCTCAAGCCCAGCGGTAAGCCCATAACCCGTAGAATTGACTATATCAATAGCTTCTTCTAAATTTTGCGCTTTCATCACACTCAAAATAGGAGCAAAAAGCTCATTTGTATGAGTGAAATCTCCTTTTTTAGTGCCATATTTTATGGCAGGACTCATCAAATGCTCATTTTTATTGATAAACTTAGCCTCTAAAACCCAATGTTCATAAGGAGCAATCTCTTTTAAAGCTTTTTTAACCTTATCACTGGGCTTATCGGCTAAAGCCCCAAGCTTATTTTTAAATTCAAAAGGCGAACCAATAGCCAAAGATGAAGCTGCATCAATAAGACATTTTTTAAACTCCTCATCTTCATACACTTCTTTTTCAAGCACAAGCAAAGAAGTAGCTGAACATTTTTGCCCTGAATTTGAAAAAGCTGAATGAATAATATTTTTCACAGCTTGATCTCTATCTGCCATTTTTGTAACTATGGTTGCATTTTTTCCTCCTGTTTCAGCACTTAGCCACAAAGTAGGATTGGTTCTCAACATAGTATAAGCTGTTTCTTCTCCTCCTGTTAGCACACAAGCTTTGATTTCATCAGTATTTAAAAGGTATTTGGATATATCGCTTCCTTTAGCGGGCAAAAAGATAAGTCTATTTTTGCTGATACCAGCGTCCCAAAAACACTTGCAAATCTCATAACCACTTAATACTGACAAAGATGAAGGCTTATAAATGACTACATTACCGCTTGCAAGCATAGAACTAATACTCCCAACCGAAATACCTATAGGAAAATTCCAAGGTGCTATGACTAAGCCAACGCCTTTTGGACTAAATCTTGTCTTTGGGTTTGCTCTTCTTAATTCCTTTAAAGAATATGGATAAAACTCAAGAAAGTCAATAGCTTCGCTTACTTCAGAATCTAGTTCTAAAAAAGTTTTACCCACTTCAAGAGCAGCTATACCTATTAAATCCCCTCTTCTTTCCCTCATTAATTGAGCAGTGCTACTTAAAATCTCATAGAGATTATCAAAGCTTAGATTCTCATTTGCGCTTAAAGCGACCTTTAAACTTTCTTTTATCTCATTTTCTCCTGCCAAATAAATATGTGCTATGGTTTGGTTATTGATTTTATCTTTTTGTTCTACATTTTTTAATTTCTTGTGCGTGAAGTCAAGCTCGCCAGCAACAGGATAAAGCTTGATGTCTCTTAAATTTTCATATTTAACACGTATTTTTTGCGCCCAAACTCTGTTTTGAGCAAGAATAAAATCTGTATCAGGCTCATTTTTAAAAACTCCGCTTTGATACGCGCTTTGTTCTTTTGGCACATTATTTCTATCTTGGATTCTATGTGTGCTATTATCAAGATTTTTTATACCCTTTAAAGAGGCAAGAAAAAGCTCTTTTTGTACATTCCACGCTTTATCTCCTACCTTAAGCCCAAAAAAGTGTCTCATAAAATTATCTTCACTTGTATTTTCATCAAGCCTTCTTACAAGATAAGCTATAGCATTGTTAAAATGAGATTCATCACAAACTGGGGCATAAAGGATAAGTTGATGTATTTTACTTAACTCCAAAGAACACTGCATACTCATACCCTCAAGCTGCTCAAAAGTAAAACTATCTAGTGCATTTGCTCTTTTTATCCTTATATAAGCATAAGCTATTTCAAAAATATTATGACTTGCTATACCAATATGAATAAACTTATAATTATCATCCTCTAAAACAAAATCGAGCATTTTATTATAATTACTATCTGTATCTATCTTTTTATCAAAAGTGGGCATTGCCCAACCTCTTTGAGAAGCAATAAGCGCCTCGGATTCCATATTTGCGCCTTTAACAAAGCGGATTTTAATGGGTTTCATTCCTTTTAAAACTCTTTCTTTAGAAAAAGCATACAGCTTTTTAAGATATTCATAAGAATCTGGCAAATATGCTTGAAGCACTATGCCTGCCTTTATATCAAATTGAGCAATACTTTCCATAAAGGCAGCCACTGTAAGCTCTAAATCTCTAAATTCTTCCATATCAAGATTGATAAACTTAGGCTGATTCTGTCTTTGCTCTTCTTCTAAGGCTAAAGCATAAAGATGCTCAAGCCTCTTTACTATTTCTGCTTTTGAATAATCAAAATCTATGATATTAATTTGAGAAAAAATTGTAGTAATTTTTATAGAAATATAGGTAATATAATTGCTTTTTATAGCTTCTTCATATTTTTTTATGCGATATTTGCTCTCAATTTCACCCAACACCTCTTCACCTATAAGATTAACATTTAAGATAATATTGCCCTGATTTTTTCTTGCTAAAATATGAGATGTTAATTGTGCCTCATTAGCATCTAAAACCATACTTTTAGTGTCATTTCTTAAATGTCGTATAAAAAATGGCACACTTAAATGTGGAGTGAATTTTCCAAAATGTAAAAATGCAAAAAGCAAAAATTTCTCAAAAGCACTAAAAAAATCAGGTATGCCATATTTATTTAAAGAATATTCTATAAATTCAAAACTTGTCTTGGCTTCTTTTGAACGAAAAGAGCGATCAAGCAATTCAATAAGCATAACCTTAGCTTTAGGGTCATTTAAAAGTTTTTGCATCTTAAAATGAAAGGCTTTCTCTCTTGAGCTTATGCTCGTATTAATTTTTTCTTGCAAATCTGCGGCAAAATCAAAGCTTTCTTGGATAATTTCTTGCATTTGTTTTTCCATAATAAATAATTTAATTTTTTAATCAATTTGAGTAACAATAATAATTTTAAAAGAGCTTAGATTATACTTGCTCAAGGTTAATACTCCTTCATCTGTTCTAACCTTAAGATTCATAATTGCAACACAAAATAGGCTTTCTCATTTTCGTAATATATTTTAAAATATAAATATAAAGTTTAAAAAGTAAAATATTTTTTTAATATAACTGATATATATCAAGTATCTAAAATGAAAATCAAGGATAAGATTCGTTCAATCATTTGGATTCTCCAAATGTAAGCGAAATTTTAAGGAGGCTTTATGACAAGCAAAATACAAGGTAAAAAGCCCACACTTTCACGCCGAGACTTTATTAAAAGTGCAGCAGCAGCTTCGGCAGCAGCAAGTGTCGGGCTAAGTATCCCAAGCGTAATGAGTGCAGAAGCACAAAATGCGCAAAAGCTGTGGAAATGGGATAAATCAGTATGTAGATTCTGTGGAACAGGTTGTGGCATTATGGTAGCTACACAAAAAGATAATACGGGACAAGCTAAAATTGTAGCAATTAAAGGCGATCCGGAAGCACCAGTGAATCGTGGCTTAAATTGTATTAAAGGATATTTTTGCGCCAAAATTATGTATGGAGCAGATAGGCTTACAACGCCTCTTTTGCGTGTCAATAGTAATGGAGAATTTGATAAAAAAGGTAAATTTGCTCCTGTAAGCTGGAAAAGAGCTTTTGATGAAATGGAAAAACAATTCAAAAAGGCTTACAATGAGCTTGGACCTACAGGTATAGCAGTTTTTGGCTCTGGACAATACACAATTCAAGAGGGTTATGCTGCTGTAAAACTTGTTAAAGGCGGATTCAGAAGCAATAATATTGACCCAAATGCACGACATTGTATGGCAAGTGCGGTTGTTGGCTTTATGGAAACTTTTGGTATTGATGAGCCTGCTGGGTGTTATGATGACATTGAACTTACAGACACAATCGTTACCTGGGGTGCAAATATGGCTGAAATGCACCCTGTGCTTTGGAGTCGTGTAACCGATAGAAAATTAAGCAGTAGTAATGTAAAAGTGATTAATCTCTCTACTTATACGAATCGCACTTCGGATTTAGCAGATATTGAGATTATCTTTAAACCACATACTGATTTAGCAATTTGGAATTTTCTTGCACGCGAGATTATCAATCGTAATGCTGTAGATGAAGCATTTGTAAAAGAAAACTGCGTTTTTAGCACAGGTTTTGTCAATATCGGTTATGGTATGAGAAATAATCCTCAACACCCCAAATTCAAACCTGAAGAAAGAGATATAGTTGCTAAAGAAGTATCAAAAATAGTAAGCAATGATGAGGGTATCACACTGCAATATTTAGGCATCAAAGCAGGTGAAGAAATGAAAATGGATAAAGCTGGTGCAGCAGGAAATCACTGGGGCATTAGTTTTGAAGATTTCAAAAAAGGCTTAGAGCCTTACACACTTGATTTTGTAGCCAATCTTGCTAAGGGTAATCCTGATGAAAGTATAGAATCTTTCAAGCAAAAGCTTCAAAGTTTAGCAGATTATTATATTGATAAAAATCGCAAAATTGTAAGCTTTTGGACTATGGGTATGAATCAGCACCAAAGAGGCACTTGGGTAAATGAACAAAGTTATATGGTCCATATGCTTCTTGGCAAACAAGCTAAACCCGGCAGTGGTGCGTTTTCACTTACAGGACAGCCTAGCGCGTGCGGCACTGCTCGTGAGGTGGGGACATTCTCACATAGACTTCCAGCAGATATGGTAGTAGCAAATCCAAAACATCGTGAGATTACAGAAAAAATATGGCATCTCCCCTCTGGCACACTCAATAGCAAAATCGGTGCACCCTATTTGAAGATTATGCGTGATTTAGAAGATGGTAATATCAAATGGGCGTGGGTGCAAGTAAATAATCCTTGGCAAAATACAGCCAATGCTAATCACTGGATTGCTGCAGCAAGAGAGCAAGATAACTTTATCGTTGTAAGCGAGTGTTATCCGGGCATAAGTGCCAAAGTGGCAGATTTAATTTTGCCAACAGCGATGATTTATGAAAAATGGGGTGCATATGGTAACGCTGAAAGACGCACTCAACATTGGAAGCAACAAGTTGTAGCACCCGGTGAGGCTATGCCTGATATTTGGCAAATGGCTGAATTTGCAAAACGTTTTAAACTAAGCGAAGTATGGGACAAAGGATATGAAGCCCTTGATATTAAACCGGTTTTAGAATCTGCCAAAGCTATGGGCTATACAGAAGAAGATACACTCTTTGATGTGCTTTTTGCCAACAAAAATGCAAAAAACTTTAGCGCACAAGACGCTCTACTTAAAAATGAGTTTAATACCGAAGTATTGGGCGATTCTCGGAATGTTGAAGATGGCAATGGAGAAGCATTTAAAGGATATGGGTTTTTTATCCAAAAATATCTTTGGGAAGAATATCGTCAATTTGGACTAGGACACGCTCACGATTTAGCTGATTTTGATACTTATCATCGCGTAAGAGGCTTGCGTTGGCCTGTTGTAAATGGTAAAGAAACACAATGGAGATTTAATGCAAAATATGACTTCTATGCGCAAAAACTTGGTAATGGTAAAGCATTTGCATTCTACGGCAATAAGGGCAAAGATATGCCTGCTGGCTCACTTAATGCTCCAAGCGAAGAAAAAGTTAGTATTGATAACAAAGCAAAAATCTTCCTTCGTCCTTATATGGACCCCTGTGAGATGCCCGATAAAGAATATCCTATGTGGCTTTGCACTGGGCGCGTATTAGAACATTGGCACTCTGGCACAATGACTATGCGTGTGCCTGAACTTTATCGTGCTGTGCCTGAAGCACTCTGCTATATGCACCCTGATGATGCTAATGCTCAAAATTTAGAGCAAAATCAAGTGGTATGGGTAGAATCTAGAAGAGGTAAAGTCAAAGCAAAACTTGATTTACGCGGACGAAACCGCCCACCAAAGGGGCTTATTTATGTGCCTTGGTTTGATGAAAATGTATTTATCAATAAAGTTTGCCTTGATGCAACTTGTCCAATTTCAAAGCAAACAGACTTTAAAAAGTGCGCTGTGAAAGTGTATAAAGCATAAGGATAAAATGTGTCAGACGAAACACTCAAGCCATCAAATCCTCAAAGACGCGAAGTGCTGCTTAAAATAGGGCAAAATACAGGTTTTGCTTTATTTGGGGCACTTATATGGGGCGCGTATGTTAATGTCGCTAAAGCTGGAAATGCTAATATTTTGCGCCCCCCTGGTGCGAGCAAAAATGATGCTGATTTTGTTGCAAGCTTCATTAAATGTGGGCTTTGTGTGGAATCTTGTCCATTTTATACGCTCAAACTTGCTACACCAAATGATGATACCACTCTTGGCACACCATTTTTTGAAGCTCGCAAAGTGCCTTGCTATATGTGTAAAGATATTCCTTGTGCAGCAGCGTGTCCCACTGATGCACTTGATTTAAAACGTCTTTACAAACCCAAAAAACACGAAGAAGATGGGCAAAGCTATACTCAAGCAGATATTAATAATGCCACAATGGGTATAGCTATCGTGGATTCTAAACATTGTGTAGCTTATGCAGGCATACAATGTGATGCTTGCTATCGTGCGTGTCCGCTTATTGACAAAGCCATTAAGCTTGAATATAAACGTAACGAACGCACTGGAAAGCACGGATTCTTATTACCTGTAGTAGATAGTGATTATTGCACAGGTTGTGGTATGTGTGAAAAAGCGTGTGTAACGGAGCTTCCCACAATCATTGTGTTGCCTCGTAGTGTTGCATTAGGTAAAATGGGAACAAACTATATCAAAGGTTGGGATAAAACTGATGAAAACAGACTTTTTGAACTCAAAGAACAAAAAAACATCAAGTCTAAAAAACCTAGCCATAGCGATAGTTTAGAGTATCTCAACAATTCACTTGGAGAGATATAATGAAGTTTGCAAAAATAAAATATCTGCTTCTTAGGCGTTTATCTCAATTTGTAATTCTTGCACTTTTTATAATGGGGAATTATTCTATTGCGACACTTAAAAATGTGCAAAACAAAGAAGAATTGGGTGTTTTTGGTGGCAATATAGAATCTCTAATAGGAGATTCTAGCTCTGTGGTGGCAAAGCAACCAAGCATACTAAGCTCTATCGTGCAAGGAAATTTAAGTCATTCAAGCTGGTTTGGTGGCGCTTTTAATCTCACAGACCCTTTAAGCGTAATGCAAATTTTTCTTGCAGGTGGTGGATTAGCATTTGATGTATTGCTCGGAACTTTGCTTGTAGTGCTGATTTATGGCATATTTTTAGGGAGAGCTTATTGTGCTTTTGTTTGTCCTATTAATCTTATAACAGATTTTGCAAACTTCTTACGCGCAAAGCTAGGATTAAATTATGCTCAACGTAAGCTCTTTCTTTCGCGTTCTACACGATTTGTAATCTTAGGGCTAGGCTTAAGTTTAAGTGCAATATTTGGTGTAGCTGCCTTTGAACTTATTAGCCCTATCTCTATGGTGCATCGTGGTGTAGTTTTTGGTATGGGTTTTGGCATTTTTGCCATAGTGGCTGTGTTTTGCTTTGATTTATTTGTGCTTAAAAATGGTTTTTGTGGGCATATTTGTCCGCTTGGGGCAATGTATTCACTCATTGGGAAATTTGCACTTTTACGCGTTCATCATACACTTTCACATTGCACAAAATGTATGAAATGTGTGCAAATTTGCCCTGAGCCTGAAGTCCTAAAACCTATTGGCAAACAAGGAGGCGCATTAAAAACAATGACTTGTTTGCGCTGTGGGAGATGTATTGAGGTGTGCGATGATAACGCACTGAATTTTAGTATTTTAAATTTTACACAGCGCAAACAAGTATGAAAAAATACGCTCAAAGTTTAATAATTGGGTTACTTGGATTGGCATTTTTCGCGTGTTCAGATTCTACGGAATCTAAAAGTGATAATGTGTCTAAAGAGATACAAGGTGAAATGTTTAAAGATAGTGAAATTGGCTTAAGAAAAGTGGATTTGCAAGATGAAAAAGATGTCAAATTGCTTCAATATGCATATCCTAATGCTTCTGCAGGCGAGAGCACACTTATTGAACGCTCATTTGAAAATGCTCCACCTATGATTTCTCACAGCATAGAAGGTATGCTACCTATCACAAAAGATGATAATCAATGTCTTACTTGCCACGACCCTGCAGTTGCAGCAGATGTAGGTGCTATAGCCGTTCCTGCTTCGCATACTTATGATTTGCGCACAAATAAAAATTTAGGCGAAGTCTCTCACGCACGATTTAATTGTGTGTTATGTCATACTCCACAGGCAGATGTAGCACCAGCTATTGCCAATACTTTTTCACCTGCTTTCCGCACTCAAGAGGGCAAAAAATCATCAAATCTTCTTGATGTTCTTAATGAGGGCGTAAATTAAGGTTAAATAAAGTGGATTCTCTACAAAGATGCACACGAAAGTTTAGCACACAAAGACTATTGTGCTGGCTTTTGTGTTTTTTTGCTTTATGTTTGCCCCTGTGCGCAAAAGCTCTTGTAATTGAGAGTAAAAATGCACAAATTATTCATACAAATGGCATTATCACGCATATCAGCACCTTTGGGGAACACATTTTTGTAGGTAATGCAATAGGTGAAATTGATGTGTTTAAGCTTGATAATTCACAAAAAGCACACAAAATTTATAGTTTAACTTTGCCACTCATTGAAGATTATTTTGGAAATACTCACGCACCACGTGTATTTGACATTACTACTTTTGATGGCAAGATACTTTTTGTTCTTAGCGAGGCTTCTCGCGGTGCAAAAGAAATCCTTAAGCTCTCTGCTACACAATCCCCTCAAGTAATTTATAATACCCACACTGCACCAAAACGCATTATCGCTTTCGAAGACAATAAGCTTGTTGTAGGGTTTTTAAGTAATGAGATTGGGCTCTTTGATATTAAAAGTGCTCAATTTGTGTATATAACTCACCCAAGCCTTGCTGGATTTTCTGATTTATGTGTGAATGCGCCTTTTATCTTTAGCACTGATGAATCTGGTATTGTAAATGTGATTGAGAGTTCAAATGGCAAAGTGCTTTCACGCCTTGATAAAATAAACAAAGACAATAACTACCAAATTGCCTCTGCAGGTGATAAGATTCTAACCGCAAGTGTGGATAGGCAGATGGGAATCTACACCTTTCAATCAAGCCCTAAAACAAAATTTACCCTTACAAATGCTACGAGCATTAAGAGCACATTTCTTATTTATGCAGTGGGTATCTCGCCTGATGCTATGTGGGCAGCTTTTAGCAAAAATGAACAAAATGATATTAGCATTATTCATCTTGCCACACAAAAAGAGCATTTCATACTCAAAGGTTCTACATCACTTATTAATAGTCTTATTTTTTATGATAAAAATACACTCATTTCAGGCAATGATGATAAAACATTTATCATTTGGAAACTGCCAAAATCTAAGGAGAAATAATGAATATCTCAAGTATCGTTGTGAAAACTACTCAAGAAAGTTTTGAATCTGTAAAAAATGCTATTAAAGAAATACAGGGTTGTGAAATATATATTGAAGACAAAGCTACAAATCAGCTTATTGTCGTTATAGAATCTCAAAACACCGAAGAAGAAGTAGCTATTAACAAACATATAGAATCTATGGCGGGAGTAATGAGCGCAAATATGCACTATGCCTATCAAGAAGATGAGATTAACGCACAACTTAAATCCATAGATGGTGGTATAAGCGAGTTTCTCAATAATGATTCTATCCCTGCTGAAAATATTGCTTACTCTGGTTCTATAGCACATCTTATGGGGAAAAAGCGCAAATAAATATTTTTTTATTTCATTTACATAACAGAGGTTTTAATTCTTATGATTCTATAGTCCCTTTTGTATCCATAAACTTAGTGATGCAACCCGCTCTCATATATTATATATTGGAATCTTTGAGCTATCATTTGAGCGCGTTGCAATATCAGCGAAATATGCTCCTCTTTTGCATATACTGCCCTTAAGCTTTCTTCAAATAAATTAAGCCACACATTAAAAAGCTCGCGTGGAAAAGGTGGTAAATCAAGGTGAGCTTTGAGAGGCTGCCCATTATAATCACCACTATTTAAAAGCATTCCTTGCCAAAAATTTGCAATCTTTGCTTTATGCACTTCCCACACCTCATCACTTGTGCCAATTTTTGTATTAAAAATATCGCCTAAACCACTTTTATCCGCACGCACTTTTGCATAAAAAATATCCATAAGCTTACGAATAGAATCCACATTAATTTTTTCAAAAGTCATTTTTTCTCCTATTTTAAAAGTAATGCAAGTTTTATTATCATAAAAACCACCAAACTGATTAATAGCACGATACCTACTGCTTCAATACTCATTTTCTCCTCCTTAAGAATCTTAAAATTTTATACATAAAATGCTACTTTTGCTAAAATAATAATGATAAGACCAAGAGATAATGCAATGGGGTGTATCACTTTTGCCAAAGGATTTTTAAGTTTCAAAAACTTACAACTTAGTGAAATAATTACCATCACCACAATAACGAATGCAACACACATTTTAATAACCAAAAGAATTTGCAAAGGTGTTTGCAAATATCCTTGCACACTGCCAATATAACGGCTTATCATTGCTCCACCTGTAAGCACCAAAAGAGCTAGGCATAAAGGCATTATTTTTACACCTCTTTTGCTTATTACGCCAAATACCCTATCGGCAATTTCATCACCCACACATTTTCTTATTGGGGTAAGCAGCACCACATCGGTAAAAATATAACCCAAAAATATTATCGCGCATATCAAATGCAGAGTAAGAAAGTATGGATAAAGAATGTCCATTTATAATCCTTTTATTCTATTTGTTGTGGTATATCTTAAAACAAAAAAGAATAAAAAACATTGATAAATGTTAAGATTTACTATAATATAATTGAGTATTTATAAAAAAGGATAAGAATGCAACTACTTTTTGATACTCTTTCACGCATTGGCAAAAAACGATATTATAATGCAAATGAAATCCTCTTTTTTGAGGGAGAGAGTATATTCCCTTCTTTTACTCCTTAAAGGCAAGGTGCGACTTTATAAAAGCAAAACAGATATTGATGATAACGAATGCACTTTGCATACTATCGCTGCACCCTCTCTTATTGCTGAAATGCCTTTTTTTATGCGATTAAATTACTCATCAAATGCACAATGTATGCAGCCTTGTGAAATAATCAGTATTCATTTTGAGACTTTTTATACACATATTTTACAAGATACACAAATGTGCTCACTTTTTATCACTTCTTTGTGTCAAAAAATACAAATCTTAGAATCTCATATCACTGCACATAATCAGAATCTCCAAACGCGTCTTTTAGCCTATCTCAAAAATCATAAAGCCCTACTTCCCACACAAACTCAAAGACAAATTGCCCAAAACCTCAATATCTCTCCAGAATCTCTCTCACGCACACTTAAAATACTAAAGAGCAAAGGTATCCTTGCCACTACTAAAGGTAAAATCACATTGCTATGATACCTTTTTACCAAGCACACCATAACGAGATTCATAAAAAATCACGCCTATAACGACAATACTTGAACACACAAGAGAAAGCGGATAAGAAAGCCACACGCCAAAAACACCATAATAATAAGACAAAACAAAAAGTAAAATACTCACAAAAATGAGATTATAAGAGAGCGTGATAAGAAAAGAGCTTTTTGGACGTTGGATTGATTGGAAAAATATTGCACTCACAATATTAAATCCTAAAAATATATAGCCTATAAAATACACTTTCATTGCTTCAAGGGTTGGCTCTAAAATCATTTCTTGCCCACTTTTTAAAAAAAGTTTGACGAGCATAGAATCTATACTCATAAATACTGCATAAACTAAAATGCCTAAAGCAGTAGCAAAGCCCACTCCAAAAGCATAAATCCCCCTCACTCGCTTCATCTCTCCAGCTCCATAGTTATAGCTTGCTACAGGCTGCACACCTTGAGCGCAAGAGAGTAAAATTGTAAAACAAACTACACCCACATACATCACGATACTATAAATAGCAAGATAGCTCACTTTCATCTCTTCGCTTTCAGCTAAAGCTTTCAATGTGTGATTAAACATAATCATTACAAATGCTACGCTAAGCTCAGAAATGCTTTGAGGCACACCATTTTTTGCAGAAGCAAACACAGCATTGAGTGAAAAACGCCATACAAAATAAATGCGCCCTCTTTTACGCACAAAATGGCTTAAAAGTATCATCATACCTAATCCGTGTCCCATAGCAGTAGCAAGTGCAGAGCCAAACATACCAAGCTCTAACACAAATAAAAAAATATAATTTAATACAATATTTGATGCAGAGCCAATAATCATCGCCATCATTGCCAAAATCGGGCGTTTATCATTAATCACAAAAATATCAAGCAAAGGGTGAAGCACCATAATCACAGCACTCAAAAAAATCACTTGCAAATACTCTACCACATAGGGCAGCACCAACTCATTTGCCCCAAGTGCAAGAGCGACTTTTTCTACGCAGAAAAAAAGAATTACGCCGATAATGACAGAAGAGAGGGTAGCAAAATAAAATACCGAGCTAAACATTAATCTTGCACGGTTATCTTGTCCTTTACCCAAAAAATACGAAGCAATAGAAGCAGCTCCTAAGCCAAAGAGTAATTCAAAAGCAATGAGAGCAGGAAATATAGGCCAACATAGCCCAATAGCAGCAAGTGCATTTTCACCAAGCTTTTTTCCCACAAAAATACCATCAATGGTTGAATAAGTCGAAAGCGCAAGCATTGCACATAAATTAGGGATAAAAAAATAAAAAAAGAGTTTGTAGATAGAATCTTTACGCATATCTACTTTATCATTTACGCTTACTGCACTCATTACTCTTTCCTATTTATTGATGTTTGAAATGCTCTATTGCTCTTTGATAATCCTGTGGAGTGTCAATTCCCACACTTTGGGTTTGCACTACTGCCATTGCAATAGTTTTACCCTGATAAAGTGCGCGAAGCTGCTCGAGTTTTTCTATCTCCTCTAAAGGGCTTTTTGGTAACGAACAAAATTCTTGCAAACTTTTTGCGCTAAATCCATAAAGCCCCAAGTGCCCCAAGTATGGATAAGTTTTCAATTCCTCACTCTGTCCATCTCGGCAAAATGGAATAGGAGAGCGTGAAAAATAAATTGCTTCATTGTGTGCATTAAGCACAACTTTGACAAGATTAGAATCTGCTATATCGGATTCACAAATAATTTTAGCTAAACTACCCATAAATGGCGTATGTTTTTTCATCAAATCTTGCAAAGTGCGTATCACAGAGGTTTCCAAAAATGGCTCATCAGCTTGAATATTAAGAATAATCTCATTATCGCTCAATCCGAGTTTTTTACTTGCCTCTGCACATCTATCTGTGCCGCTACTATGACTTTTAGCTGTCATTACACAAGGAATCTTATGTGTTTTACATACAGATGCTATTTGTTCATCATCACACGCCACCACAACAGAATCTACCTGCTGTGCATTAAGTGCTGTGCGCACGACCATAGGCAACCCACCTATATCACATAATACTTTTTTTGGGAATCGTGTAGATTCTAATCTTGCAGGGATAATAATCATTGTTTCTCCTTAATCTTTTACTTTAACGGCATTTTATCGCGTTTTATCTACCAATGTTTATATATTCATTAAGCAAAATCCCTAAAGATCTTACCTACATCTACACCTCTTATCACTTTTTGGGCGCATTTATCATAAATACCTTGTGCTCCATTTATTAAATCATCACTTGATATGCCGTGGCTTATAGAGATTTTTGCTTCCAAATACGCACTTAAATTATCAAATACTTTAAGAAACTCCCCATATATGCCATTGTATTCATTTTGATTGAATTTATCCATTAGTTCTTCACCACTTGTAGCATTATGAGGAAAATGCTCAATAATATAGCGATTAGCAAACTCATTTTGCGTAAAATAAATAATATCTTCTGCGATATTAGGTGGCACAATCGCTAGAATTTTCTTTTTTACAGCCTCTTCTTCAATCTCTTTAATAAGTCTATCAAGCCCTTTTACACTGCGTTTAATAGGCGAAATAATATCGCGTGTGAGTATTTCTGGTAAATCGTGAAATAATCCACACAAAAAATGATTAATCCGCATTTTCTCACAACAGCCTATGTCAAAACTCACCAAATACGCGCTTAAAGCTACAATAAGTGTATGCCCTAAGACTGAAGTAGCTGGGATCCTAGGTGTTTGACTCCAACGTTTTTGGAATCTAAGCTGCCCAAACATAGCAACAAGCTCACGCACATTCTCATAAAGCATAATCTGCTGCATACCTGCAAGATGATAATGCTCTTCAACTTGTTTATTGATGATATTTCGGATATTTTGCACATCATACATAAAAGGATTAAAATGATAAATAATATCAAACTCCCATTTAGACGCATAATAATGGGAAGCTTTAAGAATCTGTCGCTCCAAGCTGTCTTTTGAACCAAGCAAATATTCCCCCATAGAAGAGAAAAACTCATAGTCTTTCAAATCACATTCCAAACATTCACACACAAATTTAACGAGTTCTTTATTATGCGTCTCTCTTAGCTTGTGAAATACAGGTGGTTTAATATCTGTCAAAACAATGCGCTCAAAAAATTCAAAACAAAATTGTAATATTAAAGATTCCCAATCCACACTTTTACCGAGATTCTCCTCATATTTTGCCAAAATATAAGCAATGACAATTTTATGCGCTTGCTTATCAAGCTCCACAAATTCTACTGGTGTAGCTTGGTCATTCCAACGGCGAATACTTGCAGCAACAAAAATCCTCTTTAATAATCCCGCGCTCAAACGAGGGGCTTTAATTTTAGATGTATATGACATTATCCCTCCCTTAAGACACCAAGTCTTAGAAATGACTCATAAATCTATGATTGTAGCCGATTTTGCCTTAAGAAAATATGGTATTAAAAATGCTTAAAACATAAGCAAGAGAACAAAATATCAAAGGATAGAATATGAAATATATCAGTATTGTTATATACATTGCCTTTTCAATAGGTATATTGAGTGCGTGTAGTGCAAAACAAAAAAAGCCTATAGGTAATTTTCAAAGTGTAGAATGTCGCACGATTTGCAATAATAATCAATGCACACAGCAGTGTATTAGCGCAAGTGGAGATTATTATAAAAAATAATCTCTATGCACTTACATCTGTTTTCATCATTACATAATCTCATTTTTAAACGCTTTATTTATGTCTATGATGCAGGATTCTTTGGACTTATTTATGCCATTAAGGCAATGATTGCAATTTGTATTAGTGGAACGATATGCTACACTCTTCTTGGCGGACAAGTGCTTATTTGGTCTGTAATGATGGGAATGTATGTATTTTTCCTCAACGGCTTTAGAAGCAATAAAGATATGGATTGGAAATATCTTGTGCTTTTTGTTGCCTTTGTATGCGCGCTTATACCTATTTTTGGCATATGGGAAGAAAGCCTTTGGCTTATAATCCCTTCTATGATTCTTGCCTTTGGGATTGGGATAAGCGAAGTATATGATAGCGATTTGCCAAAAGTGCTTACTCTTGCACTCATTAGCGCGCTTGTAGCAAATATTTATGCGGGCTCTCACCCAGAAATCTCATTATGGCAGTGTGTAGTTGCGGCTTTTATCGGCGGAAGTGTGAGTATAGGCATACGGCTTTTTATTTCTTTTGGACAATATGGTAAGTTTATTCAAACACAATTTGTTGCTATGCTCTTTGAACTTTCAATGATGAGTGAGAATCTTGGCACAAAAGATTATGATACAATCAAAACTCAAACACTCAATCACATCTCTTTGCTTAAGTCTAAGCTTACCTCTGCCTCTGCTAAAATCAAAGATGCTCATCTTATCAAAAACCATAAACGCGCACTTTTTTATCTCTATAAACTTGAAAGTGTATGCTATGTGCTTGATTTAATGAATTATTATTTTTTACATCATCGCTCTACTTTACTTATTCAAGCACAAAAAGAAATGACAAGCAATCTTTATGAACTCTCACATATTTTTTATGGCAAAAAGCCCTCTATTACAAAAAAATCCCTCCTCAATGCTATGGAAAATAATGCGGATTCAGAATGGATTAACGCTCTTAAAATATTTTATTCCAAAATAGAATCTTTTACGCGACTTTCTTCTTTACAATCTCAAGCTTTTGTTGAAAATACTACCCCAAAAACTCTAAAGATTATGCGCGATGCTCTTGCGCATAATCCCTATCCACTGCTTTATGGTATCCGATATGCAGGAGCAATCGGACTTGCTATGTTTTTTGCACAATTTTTTCAGATTAATCACGGCGCGTGGATTGCACTTGGGGTAGTTACAATGATGCACCCAAACATCGGCACTATTAAGACATTGGGCAAAGATTCTATACTTGGAAGCCTCATTGGGTTATTGCTTGGTGTGAGCTTAGTATTTATAGCTTGGGATTCTCCTTTATTGTATATCATCTTTGTGCTCAATCTTTTTTTAGTTATTTATTTTAAAACTTATCCTTTTGTGCTATGGTCTTTGGTGCTTATGCTTGAATTTGTATTAATGTTTGCCCTTGTGGATAATAATTTCATTGAACTTATCGCCTATCGCTTTAGTGATATTTTACTTGGATTCTTATTTGCCTTTTTTATCTCTAAAATACTCTATCCACGATATAGTGCTGATGATTTGCTACCCCAAATAAAGCTTTGTCTTGAACATTTTGCCACACTCACTTTAGACTTAGAACAATCTCAAAGTAAAGTGCTTGAAGGGCAAAATAAACTTGTGCGAAGCCTTGATGAGCTCTCCTTGCTTATCACGCAAAGTCAAAATGACAAAAAACTTTACTCACCTCATACCTTAAAGCTTTTTGATGAACTTATGCGGGATTTTTATCAACTTAAAGAATCTCTTATTATGCTTTGTGAAAGGGTAATAGATAGAGAAAAAAAGCTTGAGACACTTTTAAACAATGACTTAAAAGCCCTTCGTGTGCGTTATGAAATGCTTTGTGCAATGATAGAATCTCAGCCTTATTATTTTAAAACAGATGAAGATGAGCGATTCTTGCTTAAAGATGAATCTATCTATCCTATTGTGCGTGAGATTTTTGAGCTACAAAATCGCGTTTATAACTTCTTGCACACCACACTTGGTAAATAAGGTGTTTTGAGATTTAAGCAAACCTAATCTACAATACATTTTTTAATTTTTATATTAAAATAAAAGGTTAAGAATGAAAAAAGCATTAATCACAGGTGTTACAGGGCAAGATGGAGCGTATTTGAGTGAATTTTTACTCAATAAAGGTTACGAAGTTCACGGCATTAAAAGGCGTAGCTCACTTTTTAACACCGATAGAATCGATCATCTCTTTGATGGACATCATAATAAGAAAATTCCATTTTACTTGCATTTTGGCGATATGACAGATTCTATGAATCTCACGCGTTTGATTGCAGAAGTCCAACCTGATGAAATCTATAATCTCGCCGCGCAAAGCCACGTAGCTGTAAGCTTTGAAACACCCGAATATACTGCAAATGCCGATGGAATAGGCACGCTTAGAATCTTAGAAGCAGTAAAATTCTTAAATCTTATTGACAAAACGCGCATTTATCAGGCTTCCACCTCTGAACTCTTTGGCAAGGTGCAAGAGATTCCTCAAAGTGAGAGCACACCCTTTTATCCCCGCTCTCCTTATGCAGTGGCGAAAATGTATGCGTATTGGATTACGGTGAATTATAGAGAAGCCTATAATATGTTTGCGTGTAATGGAATTTTGTTTAATCACGAAAGCCCTGTGCGAGGTGAAACCTTTGTAACACGTAAAATTACACGTGCAGCTTCTAAAATTGCACTCAATCTACAAGATAAGCTCTATCTTGGCAATTTAGACGCTAAACGCGATTGGGGACATGCAAAGGATTATGTCAAAATGATGTGGTTAATTTTACAACACGAAAAGGCAGAGGATTGGGTGATTGCCACAGGGAAAACGACACAAGTTAGAGACTTTGTGCGTTTAGCATTTGCCTATTGTGGTATCACATTAGCATTTCAAGGAAGTGGCGCAGATGAAAAAGGCGTTGTAAGTGCGTTAGATTCTGCTAAAGCAGTAAGTCTTGGATTAAATTTAGAGCATCTTAAAATCGGACAAGAAGTTGTTGCGGTAGATAAGCGATATTTTCGCCCCACAGAAGTAGATTTACTCCTTGGCGACCCAAGCAAAGCTGAAAAAGAGTTAGGCTGGAATCGTGAATTTGACTTGAAAGATTTAGTCAATGATATGATGGAGAGCGATTTAAAACTAATGCGCAAAGATGTGTATCTCAAAGAAGGTGGATACAAAATTATGCGGTATTTTGAATAATGAAGATTTTAATCATATAAGGAAGCAAATGCAAAAAGATTCTAAAATCTATGTTGCAGGGCATAGGGGACTTGTGGGGAGTGCAATTTATAGAGAACTTCAAAATCAAGGTTATACTAATTTACTGATTAAAACCCATAAAGAGCTAGATTTGACACAATCGGAGTGTGTGAGTGCATTTTTTGCCAAAGAGCAGCCTGAATATGTATTTTTATGTGCGGCAAAAGTGGGTGGGATTCTAGCAAATAACACTTATAGAGCGGAATTTATTTATGAAAATCTTGCCATTCAAAATAATATTATCCACAATGCGTATATAAGTGGTGTGAAAAAAATGCTTTTTCTTGGCTCAACTTGCATTTATCCCAAAAATGCCCCGCAACCCATTTCTGAAGATTCTTTACTCACAAGCGAGCTAGAATACACTAATGAACCTTATGCGATTGCCAAAATTGCAGGACTTAAAATGTGCGAATCTTATAATCTCCAATATGGCACAAATTTTATTTGCGCAATGCCAACAAATCTTTATGGCGAAAATGATAATTTTGACTTGGAAAAATCTCACGTTCTCCCGGCTCTTTTGCGTAAATTTCATTTAGCAAAGCTCTTATCTCAAAATAAACTCCAAGAAATAATGCAAAATCTTGGCTTTAATGATGAGACAACAACACTAGCATATCTCCAAAGATTTGGCATAAGCGCAGAACGTATAGAAATATGGGGAAGTGGCAATCCCAAAAGGGAATTTTTATATGTGCAGGATTTGGCAAACGCGTGCGTGTTTATTATGCAAAATTTAAACTTTAAAGATTTATATGCCAAAGATTCTACACAAATCCGCAATACGCAGATTAATATCGGCACAGGCGAGGATATTTCTATCAAAGATTTAGCGTATTTAATCAAAGAGATTGTGGGCTTTAAAGGGGAGATTTGCTTTGATACTAGCAAACCCGATGGCACAATGCGCAAATTAAGCGATGTAAGCAAAATCCAAACTTTGGGTTGGAAACATACATATTCGCTCAAAGAAGGAATTTTAAAGACATATCAAAAAGTCTTTAAATAATTTAGCTCATTTTATTTTTAAGCCATTGACTTAACCTTGCAATATAACTCCAAAAGAGCGGAATAAAAAATATTGCTATAAATGTTGCCGCCATCATTCCGCCAATAACGCCTGTGCCAATAGCGTGTCTTGCTGCACTTCCCGCTCCTGTGCTTAAAACTAAAGGAAGCACGCCTATGCTAAAGGCAAGTGAAGTCATAATGATAGGACGGAATCTTAATTTCGCAGCACCTATGGCAGATTCCATAATACCCTTACCCTCTTTTTCGTGTAAATGCTGGGCAAACTCAACGATTAAAATTGCATTTTTTGCTGAAAGGGCAATCAACATAACTAATCCAATATTAAAATATATATCATTATCAAGTCCGCGCAATGTTGTCGCTACTACTGCACCAAAAACAGCAAATGGCACAGCACTTAACACAGAGAGCGGCATAAGCCATCGCTCATATTGGGCACAAAGAATCAAAAATACAAAGATAAGCCCAAATATAAATGCAATCTCGCCTGTGCCACTTGCATTTTTCTCTTGATAACTTGTGCCTGAATAAGCAATAGTATAACCTTCTGGCAACACTTCTTTTACTAATTGCTCAATCACACGCAACGCATCACCACTTGAATACCCCTCACTCTCATTAGGATTGCCAACAATTTTTGCACTTGTAAAGAGATTAAATCTATCTACAATATCTGGTCCAATAACGCGCTCAAAATGCACAAGCGCACTAATAGGGATTAAATCGCCATTGCCTGATTTCACAAAAATGCGACTTAAATCTTCTGGAGATTCTCTAAACTCACTTTGTGCCTGAACATTTACTTGATAAGTTTTGCCATAGAGATTAAAATCATTAACATAATACTGCCCAAAAGTGCTTTGCATAGTGGTAAATACATCATCAATATTGACATTGCTTGCCTTTGCGCGTTCCCTATCAAGGGTAAGATGATATTGTGGGATATTTGCACTAAAAAGACTTCGCACGCCAACAAGCTCTTTACGCTTATTAGCTTCCATCACAAGAAGATTTGCGTATTTTTCTAAGTCTTTAATACTTCCACCATTTCTATCTTGTATATAAATCTCAAAGCCGCCCACCGTGGATAAGCCCATAATCGCTGGTGGTGTAGTTACAAGGGAAAAGGCATCAAGACTAGCATTAAATACACCCATCATCTTTTTAGACATCTCAAAAGAACTCTCATTTCGCTCACTCCAATTTTTAAGCGTTACAAAAATCACTGCCCCTGAAGAGCGTGCTGCACTTGCAAGCATATCAAAGCCTGAAATTAAAAAACTATAATCCACATTTGGATTTTGCTCTAAAATAGCCAAAGCTTTTTTACCCTCTGTAGTGGTGCGAGAAAGTGAAGCTGCGGGTGGCAGCTGAATAAAACTTATCATACTTCCTTTATCTTCACTTGGCACAAGAGAACTCGGCAATCGTGAAAATAGCCCCCAAGTAACCACAATAATTGCCACAAAACAAAGTAAAAGAGCTGAGCCTCGCCTTAATGCTCTTCCTATTTGCATACCAAATTTATGCGTAAGCCAATCAAAAAAATCATTGAATCTCTTTACAATATAAAATGGTTTTGGTTCTTTTGCCTTAAGGATAGATACACAGAGTGCGGGAGTAAGTGTTAGGGCTACAAAGCCAGAAATGACAACTGAAATAACAATAGTAATGGCAAACTGCTTATAAATAGCCCCACTAAAGCCACCAATAAACGCCACAGGAATAAACACCGAGCAAAGCACAAGCACGATAGCCACTACCGGTCCTTGAATTTCACCCATAGCTTTAAGGGTAGCTTCTTTTACCGAATATTTTTCGCCATTTGCCTTTGTTTCAGTATGCAAGATTCTCTCCACATTTTCTATCACAATAATCGCATCATCAACAACAATCCCAATAGCTAAAATAAGCCCAAAAAGTGTGAGGAGATTAATTGAAAATCCAAGCGCATACATTCCTGCAAATGTGCCAATAATTGATACGGGAATAGCAATTACAGGGATAATAGTTGCGCGGAAATTTTGCAAGAAAAAATACATAATAATGACTACAAGCACGATAGCTTCAATAAAAGTTTTTCTTACCTCTTTAATAGAAATTTTCACAAAATCAGTTGTATTATAAACATTTTTATAATGTAGCCCTTCGGGAAAATTTTGTGAGAGCTCTTTCATTTTTTTCTCTACATTATCTGCGACATCAAGTGCATTTGCTCCGGGTTGCAAGGCAATACCAAATGCTGCGGCATCTTTGCCATTAAATAATGGGCTTACGCTATAATCTTTTGCTCCAAGCTCTATTTTTGCCACATCTTTAAGACGCAAAGCTGAACCATCATTATTTGAGCGGATAATGATATTTCCAAACTCCTCTGCGCTTACAAATCGCCCTTGTGTTGTTACAGAATAAGTAAAGGCAATATCACTGCGCACGGGTTCTTTACCAAATGAGCCTACTGCAAATTGTGAGTTTTGTTCGGCAATGACTTTTGCCACTTCTGAAGGCGTGAGATTATTTTGTGAGAGTTTATCAATATCAAGCCAGATTCTCATTGAGTAATCTCTTGTTCCAAAAGGAGTTACATCACCTACTCCGGGCACACGTTTAAGCTCATTAATAACATTTAAAATACCATAGTTTGCTACAAAAGTTGCAGTATAGGCAGGATTATCTGAATACATCGCATATACTCCAAGCATAGTAGAAGATCTTTTACGCGTAGTAATCCCCACTCTTTGCACTTCTGTTGGTAATTGGGCAAGAGCTGCTTGAACGCGATTACTTACATTGACTAATGCCATATCTGCATTTGTATCATTACTAAAAAATACACTCAGATTCATTACACCACTTGAAGTTGAAGAAGATTTCATATAGAGCATACCCTCTACCCCATTAATACTATCTTCTATAATACTTGCTACCGTATTTGCCATCACTTCTGCACTTGCACCACTATAAGTAGCCTGCACCATAATTTCATTTGGCACTACTTGTGGATATTCCTCTATGGGTAAAACAAACATTGAAATACAACCCACAAGTGTAATGACGATTGAGAGCACCATTGCAAAAATAGGACGATTAATACAGAATCTTGACATAGCTTCTCCTTATTTTTGCTCTTGTTTTTTATCTTGCATCTTGTTTTGATTTTCTTGCGCACCCCCTTGAACATTTGTGGCTTTTTTGGAATCTACTCCTATTGGGCTAAGTGGCACGCCTTCACGAATTTTTGAAAGTTGGTTTAATACAAGAGTATCACCATTTGACAATCCGCTTGCAATAAGCACTTGATTATTTCGCAGATTCTGTCCGAGAATAACACGTGCAATTTTCGCCTTGCCTTCTTTAATAATATAGACATAGCTGCCTTGAGAATCTTGTAAAAGCGCACTTTGAGGAATAGTGATAGCATTTTGAGCTTCAAAACCCTTTAAGCGCACTCTCACAAATTCATTAGGTAGGAGCTTATGTTCTTCATTATCCACAATTGAACGCGCTTTAACTGTGGAAGTCTGGGCATCAAGCACACTATCAACAAAATCAAGTTTGCCTAATTTGTCATATACTTTGCCATTACCAAGCACAAATTCAACCTGAATACGCGCATTTTCTAATCCACGCATCAAATAATAATCTGTATTAGGAATGGCAAACTCTGCGTAAATTGGGCTTAATTGCGTAATGGTCGTAAGCACTTCTTGTCCATTTGCACCTACAAGATTCCCTACATCATAGCTACGCATACCAATTCTACCGCTAATAGTCGCTACTACATCAGTATAGCCTAAATCAATTTTTACATCATCAAGCGCAGCTTGTGTGCTTGCCACATTTGCTTGAGCAGAAAGAAAGTTTGAGCGCGAAGTATCATATTGGTCAATCGTATAAACACCCTGTTTATAAAGTTTTTCCACACGTTTCCAATCGCGATTTGCCTTGATAAAATTTGCCTCTGCAGATTGCCATTGTGCTTTAGCCTGATTCACTTTTGCAATATAACGTGCAGGGTCAATCTTAAAGAGTAATTGCCCTTCTTGAACAATATCACCTTCTTTAAAATTCTTTGAAAGCAGCACACCTTGCACTCGTGCATATACACCTACACTTTGGATACTTTTTAATCTTGCAGCATATTCAAAACTCAAGCTTACATTTTGATGAGCAATATTTAAAGTTTCCACTTTAAGACTTGGGATTTCTTTACCTTGCTTATCAGAATCTGAACAAGCCATAAAGCCTAACATAAGGCTAAAAGCTATACTTCCAAAAATGATATTATAAAAACGCATTAAAATTCCTTTCTATTTATGAAATTGAGCGATTGTATCGTTTTTTTTTTTTTTGCAATATGCAATCATAAGCCTTGTTTGTGAAATCAAAATGAACTATATAAAGTAAAATCTCCTATCGGCATTTTAAGTAAATCTAAATAAACCTAATATGCGATGATTCTAAAATATATGTAATAATTTACACCTTAAATATTTTAGAATCTTATAAGCAAGTATGAGGATTGTTGCTTATTGCCTTGTGCTTAAAATTATGCAAAATCTTTTAAAAGCAACTCTTGTGTATTCATTACACTTACGCCTTTATCAAGCACTACTTGAGCAATATCTTGCGCCTCTTTAAGAGAGTGCATTTTTGCCGTGCCACATTGATAAATATTAAGCTCGGGTATGTCTTTTTCATCACAAATACGCAATACATCTCGCATACTTGATTCCCACGCTTCTTTTACATTATATTCATTTGGTGCACCTACCACACTCATATAAAACCCTGTGCGACAGCCCATAGGCGAAATGTCAATAATTTCCACACGCGTGTTATTTAAATGCTCTCGCATAAAACCTGCAATCAAATGTTCCATTGTGTGAATACCTTTTTCACTTAATAGCTCACAATTTGGGCGCGTAAAACGCAAATCAAATACACTAATTGTATCGCCTTTTGGTGTTTGCATAGTCTTTGCAAGACGCACTGCAGGAGCTGGCATTTTTGTATGATCAACCTTAAAACTATCAAGTAATGGCATAAGAGCCTCCTTACATTATTTTAATTGATATTTTAACATCAACAAAACAATAATTTCATAACACAAAAGGGAGAAGTAATACAGCATATCTTAACATCTTCCCAAAAGCAATACCAAGTATGCTTAAAATCTGCGAATAACGAATAATACCAAGCACAAGTGCAAATATATCTCCTACAAAAGGCATAAAAACTAAAAAAGCATATATAAAACCATAAACTCGCACACGCGGAGCAAGGATAGCTATTTTATCTTTTGCTTTGGGGAAAAATCTTGTAATAAAAGGCTCTCCGCCATAATATGCTAAATAATAAGTGCTTAAGCTCCCAAGTGTATTGCCCACACTTGCGATAATCCACACTTTTAAAGGTTCAAATCCAAATGCCACAAACCCTATGACAAAAGCTTCAGATCCAAGTGGATAAAGTGTGCTTGCTATAAAACATATAAAAAATAAGCCGACTAAACCATATTCATAATATTCAACCATAATTTTAGCTTATGAGTTATAGAATCTATGAAGATTCTATAAATTATGCTTTTTGTGTCAAAAAATCACGAATATTTTGTGCTACAAGTGTGAGCAATCGCTCTCTTGACTTATCATAAGCCCACGCAACGTGAGGAGTAATAAGAAGTTTATCAGCAATTGTTTTATCTAAAAATGGGTGATTTGCCTCCATAGGCTCACTCTCAAGCACATCAGTAGCAAAATACATCAATTTACTTTTTAATATTTGGGCTATATCTTTTTCATTCACAATCCCGCCTCGCCCCACATTAATAAGCACTGCCTCATCTTTAAGCAAAGGCAAATTTGTGCGATTAATGAGATTTTTTGTCTTATCATTAAGCGGCGCGTGAATAGAAATAATATCACTTTGGGAGAGAATCTCATTTAATTCCTTGCGTGTAAAAGCACTTTGTGTATTTTTACCGCTTGTGGAATAATAACTCACCTTTGCTCCAAAGCTTTGAGCAAGTCTCGCTACACGCTGTCCTATACTCCCAAAACCAATAATACCCCATTGCAGATTCTCAATTTCTCTTAATCCACCATTAATATGAACAAAAATTTTACTCCTAGCCCACGCTCCACTCTTACAATATTCATCATAATAATGCAATCTCGCTAAAAGATTTAATGCCATACTTAAAGTATGTTGAGCTACAGAAGTGGTAGAATATCCTGCTACATTTTTTACTTCAATCCCTCTTTTTGCTGCATAGTCTAAATCAACATTATTCATACCTGTGGCAGTAATGCAAATCAATTTGACATCAGGCAATGCGCTCAATACACTCTCATCAAGCACTACTTTATTTGTAATAAGAATCTCCGCTCCCAAAGAACGCTCTATACGCTCATTTGGCAAGGTAAAACCATAGCTTACTACCTCTCCTAATGATTTTATCTCACTCAAATCACACGCACCTAAAGTATCCGCATCAAGTATAACCATCTTCATCACTTGTCCTTTATTTAGATTTTAAGATATAATAACATTTCATTTTTGAATAAGGCGCAAAATATGCAAAAAAATGCAAGAGTTGTGAAAATATTACTAGATTCACTCCCATTTATTAGAATCTTTCGCGGGCAAATCATTGTTATTAAATATGGCGGTGCAGCTCAAATCAATCCACAGCTCAAAGAAAAATTTGCCCTTGATATTGTCATAATGTATATGCTTGGCTTAAAGCCTGTAATTATACACGGTGGAGGAAAACGCATTAATGAAATGCTTGATATTATGGGCATAGAAAGTGAATTTTATAATGGTTATCGCATAACAAGTGCTGAATGTATGCGCGTGGTAGAAATGGTGCTAAGTGGGGAGATTAATAAAGAATTAACTGCTTTTTTGAATTTTCACGGCGCAAAAGCTGTGGGTATGAGCGGCAAAGATGCACATTTACTTCAAGCAAAAGCAAAAGATAATGGTGCTCTTGGTTATACTGGTGAGATTACAGCAGTCAATCCTAGTTTTTTGCTCAATGTTATTAATGATGGTTTTGTGCCAATTATTGCGCCTATTGCTACAGGAGAGGGTGCGGGACATTTGGGCTATAATATTAATGCTGATATTGCTGCGTGCCATATAGCCAAAGCCTTGAGTGCAAAAAAAATTATTTTTCTTAGCGATATTGCAGGTGTGCTAGATAGCAACAAAGAACCTATTTCTTCGCTTACCCCCTCTGATATAAAACAACTTCAAAAACAAGGTGTAATTAATGGCGGTATGATACCTAAACTTGAAGCGTGTGTAGATTGTGTGCAAAATGGTGTAGAAAAAGCTCATATTATTGATGGACGCATAGAGCATTCGCTTTTATTAGAACTTTTTACCACGCAAGGTATAGGTACAGAAATTTACAATGGACAGGATAAATGACACTCCAATCTTATAAATATAGCTTTTTAGAGCGATTATGGCTCAAACTTGAAGCACATTCGGCAGATAAAAATACAGAAAATATTGTGATGATTTTACCTGTGCTCCTTTTTATGCAGAAAAAAGAACTTGAAACGCGTCTGGATACGCTACCACAGATTCTAGAACATTATCTCAAACCTCATCTGATTCAGCGCGTTTTTAGCCATATTGTCATCAAACTCCAAAAATACACGCAAGATGAAGAGCTTTTTATGCAAGAACGACAGGAAGCTTTTGAATGCCTCTCGCAAAATATTCAGCTTTACACGCTTGTTATTGATATGTTTGATAATCAAGAAGATAATCATAACTTTGAACTTATTAAACAAGTGGTGCGCAAAAAATTTGATGAAGATTATGAATTAAATCAAGAGAATCTACGTTTGCTTGCTTATCAAGAAAAATATTCACAAGAAAACACATCTTCATCTTAACATTAGGAGTTTTATATGTTTGAACTATTCCCTATCAGAATGCGAGAAAAACTTATCAAGAAGTTGCAATATTCACTTGGCATAGGCTCTGGATCTTTTGTAAATGACAGCGGGGAGGAAAAAGTAATAAAAATTGCTTCCTCTACTTTTACCCCACAAAATGCACCTTTATATATTTTTGATGTAGGGGCGAATGTCGGTAAATACACAAGTTTATGTTTGGAGCATTTAAATGGGGGGGGGGCAAGTAACACTCAAATTCATTGTTTCGAACCTTCTCAACATACTTTCAACATACTCCAAAACACACATTCTAACAATCCCATTGTCCATCTCAATAACTGCGGTTTAGGTGCAAATGAGCAAACAATGACTCTTTATTCTGATGGACCAGCTTCAGGACTAGCAAGCCTCACTAAAAGGCGACTTACCCATCATAATATTGATTTTTCTCAAAGTGAGCAAGTGCGTATCATAACGCTTGATAATTATTGTGCCAATGCTCATATTCCACACATTCATCTTTTGAAAGTTGATGTTGAGGGACACGAACTTGATGTGTTTAATGGTGCTTTAGGTATGTTTGAAGATGATAAAATTGATATGGTTACTTTCGAATTTGGTGGGTGCAATATTGACACACGCACTTACTTTCAAGACTTTTGGTATTTTTTCAAAACCTATAATATGAATATTTATAGAATCTTGCCTAATCAACGTCTCTATCATATTACTTCATATAACGAATCTCGTGAGCAATTTGATACCACAAATTATGTAGCTATCAGCACAAAATATGGAATTTTTAAGTAAGGTCTAAATTTGGTTGTTTCAATTTGGGGCGGACTTGGCAATCAAATGTTTGGCTATGCTTTTGCAAAAGCATTAGAACACTTTACAAAACGAACATTTTGTGCGACTTGGCAAATCTTATTATGAGAGGGCATTTGCTACTTTAAAACAATATATCCCAAATGCACATTTGTTTATATTTAGCAACGACATTCCCTATTGTAAATCTCATTTTACTAAGAAAGCCGCTTCAGATGAACATATATCTACACAAGGACTTGAGTTTAGTTTTATAGAAAAATGATGAGGGTAAGGCTGCGCAAGAAATGGAACTTATGCGTTCTTGCGAAAATGCTATCATTGCTAATTCCACATTTAGTTGGTGGGCAGCATACCTCATAGAGAATCCACACAAAATAGTCATTGCACCAAGTGTATTCTTTACTAAAGCAAACCCTCTACACCAAACCTCACTCATTTTGCCACGAGAAGAGGTAACCTTATAGTATTAGCGTTTCAAATTGAGTGCTTCTTTAATCAAATCATCGCCAGTAGTAAAAGCTCTCGCATTCATTGAATATCCACGCTGCATTACAATAAGCTCTGTTAAGGCATTTCCTACATCAACATTGCTTGTTTCAAGATGTTTATAGAGCACAGAGCCATATTTGAGGTTTAAGCCCTCCCAACCCAAAATTGGACGCCCACTAATTGTATTTGCATTGCCATTAACGACCATTTCTGTCATTTCAAAGAGATTTCCACCTACTTTTCTAAGCCCTTGGTCATTGACAAAAGCTGCAATCCCTATACGTCCCATAGGTTCATATGCACCATTATCAAAAGCTAAGAAAATAATTCCATCTTTATCAATACGCACGTCACGCAAATGCCCTTCAGTTCGCCCATCTTGGTCTTTACCCAAAATTGCAGAATCTCTATATACAAAATTAGAGCTTTTAGAATCTTTTGTCCCTGCAATATTATACTGCACACTCTTATCTCCAAATGCAAGTTCTACAGGCTCAGCTACAGGATTCCCATCAGCATCAAATTCAATAGTATGCACCACATAATCAGGACTTACCATAATTTCTCCGTGTTGATCAAACACAGCCGAATGCACCTCCCATTGCTCTCTTGTGGGGGGTGAAGATTCAGGATTGCCTGAAGAGAGCATATAATAACGACTTTGCACAAGAAATTTCTTGCCACTTTCATCATAAATCTCAACATTAGTTTGATAACTTGGCATTTGGATAAAATCGCTATGAAAGCTATCACCATATATTTGCTGCCACCCGACATTATCAAGTTTTGGGTCACTTGAGCCACTATCTACTATTTTACGATATAAGCGCCCATCATAATTGACAATATCGCCGACTTGATAAGTTGTATCTTTAGCATAGTTTGAGGGAAGATTAGATTCGGCATTCCCTAGCTCTTCCCAATTTCCTTCATTAATAGGATTATTTCCCGCTTGATTAATACGGCGGTAAATTTTGCCCTCACTTGCCACTATATCTCCCTCAAGATAAGTTGTATTATCATTCCATTCAGGGAGTGCTCCAGTATCAAGAATGCGCCAATTATCACTATCTACAAAAGGGTCTTCACTTTTTCCCAACTCGCCTGTGCGCATAAATACTGCACCTTTATACTGCACAATAGCATTCTTTTCATACGCCTTATTTGGATTAAAATTTACACCTACACCGCTATTAAAATGGTCATTTTTGCCTTTAAAGCCTAATTTTTCAAATAAACTTCCCCCGATTTCAATATCAAGATTCTTATAAGAATTATTGCGTATTTCTAAACTCACTTTTTCACCTACTTTGCCATCTGGAGTTCTGCTGACTTCCAAATCTAAGCCTGCTTTATCGCGAAGTAGATTCTTTAAATCATTTAATGTATGAAATTCTCCTTCTTCTGCCCCACCTTCCCCATATTTAAAGATTAAGTTTTCTTTCTTACCTTCTTTATTGATAGTAATGCGCACTTCTTTATAAGTTGAAGCATTAAGTGGCATATCATCTGCGGCAAAGGCATTTACATCTGTATTCATAAAACGTTCAACATCAAACTCGCCTTCTTTATCTTTAAAAAATGCCACTGCTGAAATTGCATTCTCATTTTTATTCAGATTAGTGCTTACATCAAGCTTTGTGGTAAGCACAGGACGATAATAGAGGTTTTGAGGAATATGCATAGGAGTGAGTTTGCCAGAAGAAAGGGCTTCAAAGTCTTTTTCTTCATCTTTATTTGAAGTATAAATACCATCTTCTATCTTGCCTAAATCCACTCCATACATATAATATCCACTTGTATTAACAATATAGCCCTCGCCATCACGTAGAAATGAACCATCACGCGTAAAATAATTTTTTTGCTTTTTCTCATAGCCATCATCTTTAATTTCAAATGAGCCACTTTTTTGCTCACCTACAATGAACCAGCCTTTGCCCTCATAAGCGACATTAAACTCACCATCAGTTGCCTTATAGCTTCCACTACGTGTAGAAATAGCATTGCTTGATTTGGTTGCACCATAATTCATATCATTATTAATAGGAGAATCTGCATTTAAAAAATCCATATTATTAGCAAAAAGCGTTTCAAATTGCGGTATATTCTCTCTATAACCAATTGTATTGACATTGGCAATATTATTTGAGATAGAATCTAATCCGAATTGATGCGTTTTTATGCCGCTATAAGAATTAACAAGCGTCCCATTCATAGTGTATGTTCCTTGTTGTAGAACTCAATAGCACTCTCAAGAGGCAATATCATATCACCCATTCTTAACATTGGCGAGCCTTTATCAAATATAATACTTTGCACTTCGCCCCTACCTACACGAGCAGTGTGATATTGTTTTGTATGCTCATCAAGATTATATTCTGCCCGAATATTATATACGCCATCATCAACTTGCCGCCCCTGATTATCAAGACTATCCCAAGTAAATTCTAAATAACCATTTTGGTTTGCTCTATCTTTAAGAGAAATGCTTTTTATCATTTCATTATTACTATTAAAAATATATACCATCGGGTCGCCCTTTTGTGCATCTATCTTTTGGTCAAAATAAATAGAAAATTTCACTCCCTTACCTTTTTGAACATTAACACCAAATACATCAGTTTCTGCTATTTTACCTATCATAGAAACAGAATTAAGTGCATTGAGTTGGGCAGTAGCAACATTTGATTTCGCACTCTCTTGCATACCAAGATTGAGTGCTTCAAGAGATTGTTTCATTTGTTCTTGAAACTCTTTAAGCTCTTTATTCGTCTCTTGTGTGCTTTTCATCGCTTCTGCAACTTCTACCATCGTCTTTTTATTTTGCTCTTGCATTTCCACTTGTGTAAGCTGGGCAGTTTGTGTGATAATTTTATCTGTCTCCATAGGCGCAGTAGGATCTTGGTTTTTAAGCTGTTCTAAAAATAATCTCATAAAAGCATCATTGTCAAGCTCATTGATATTGCGCACTTTTTCTTTTTCTTTGGCTATTTTTGCCGCGCTGCCTGTAACTTCTGCTAAATCAATCGCCATTATTCGCTCCGTTTATAAAATCTACGCATATTTGGGAAGAGTGATATTCATCACATTTATCTCGCCCATTTGGGAATCCTCTAAGCTATTTTTGTTCCCTTCTTGATTGTGTTCATTTGATTGGGAAGCGTTCTGTTCAGATTGTTTTCCGCCACCACCACCGCTATTTGCACTAAAGCTCAAATCCACATTATCAAATCCCACTTGTGCAAGATTGTTTTTAAAATCTGCTTGATTTTGCAAAAATAATCCCACCGCTGTAGCATTTGAAACCACTTGGATATGCAAATCTTTACCTTTTTTGGTAATTGTAAGCTCTAAAGTGCCAAGATTTTGTGGGTGCAGCTCCATAGAAAATTTTGTAAGAGGCGGTTTATAATTAAGCACCTCTTCGCGCAAAGTTTGTGCAAAATTTCTCATACTCTCTCGCGCCAAAGCGGAACGATATAGAATCTGTGTGCGTTGATTTTCCCTCACATTATTCATCTCCACACTCTGTTTGCTTAATGTAGATTTTGTTTTAGATTCTGGATTTTCTTCGCTTTCTTTAGCTTTTGTTTGTTTTTTCTTACTCTTTGTAGTAGCTAAAATCTCCTCAAAAGTATGTGACTCTTGTTCATTGGATATTTGAGCCTCATCTGCTCCAAGTTGTGATATATTCTCAACTTTAGAGCGCGTTTCTTCTATTTGCATAGCACTTTTTGGGGCATTATTTTCATTTACTACTACACTCTTTTTCTCTTTTTTATTCTCCTTATGCACCTCTTTTTTGTTTTCATTATTTTTTTCCTGCTTTCTCTCTTGGAAGCTAGCTAAAGTGCTCAAGTTCTCCAATAGGACATTAGGGTTATTTTTTGCACTCTGCGTATTATTTGATGATATTTTAGCAGAGTGTTTTTGCACACTCCCTTGTAGCTGTGGTGCAAGATTCTCTTCAGCTTTAAGATTTTTTGCCTCATCAATTATTTTGGATTCTATAATGTTTTTAGGCTCTTTAATAACCTCCCCTTTAGCCATTACAAAAGATTCTGCTTTAGTCGTATCTTGGGCAATATCCACTTCTTTTTTTATTTTATTATTCTTTTCATTCTTTTTTAATGAACCCTTCTGTGTATCCTCACTGATAAGTGCATTCTCATTTACATTATTTTTATTTTTTGTAGCCTTAGTTTTTTTTGTTTTTTTAGGTTTATTTGGCTTATCTTCACTTATGAGAATCTCGCGTGTCTCTTGGGTTTGTAACTGCACAGATTGCATATTTTCGCCTTGCACCTTAAGTAACTTTTCTTTAGTGCTTTGTTGAGACAAAATAACAGAATCACCAGATTGTATCTGTGCTTTTGGTGCTGTTTCTATTGCTTTGCGAAGGAGGTTTTCCTCCTCTATTTCCCCCTTAGCCAATCTGGGGTCTATCCTTTAAGAAAAATGCACCCGTGCCCTCATCATCTGACTTCTTAGTCGGATATTCATTTGATATTTTGCTCGTGATATTTTTAGGTTTTTTTACGCCGCGCTGCACAATCGCGATTCTATCAACATTATTTTCATATTCATACGAAATGCTTTCTTTTGCCGAAGCTGGAATACTTTTGGGCTTAGATTCTTTTACTTCTTGGGCAATCTCTTGTGTCTGCGTAGAGGGATTCTCTGCATTTTGTAGTGTTATTTTGCCTGGATTAAGCCCCTTAGATTTAGCAAGAGATTCTACATCACCTAGCGTCTTAGGATCTTGTGTTGTGTCTCTTTGTGCTTTTTGGGGTTGAGGCAAAGTCGTTGAGCGTGGAAGCTTTTGAGCAAGTGTATTTTGGTTTTTATTTTCTGCTTTTGCTTCTTTTTTATCACTAAAAACTTTAGGAGATGAAGTTGCGCCTGCACTAAGAGGTGCACTTAAAGCCTCTAGGAGTGGGTTATCTTGCGGTTTAACTTCTTTAGATGACTTAGCAATTTTTTCTTGCAAACCAATTTTTGATTCCTCACTGACATTTTCTTTATCTTTAAAATCAAAAGGTGTATTTGCACTTTTATTCACAGCAGCATTTTTGGTAGTAGCACTTTGAGTAGGTAATTTGCTTGATTTGACATTTGCATTATTTTTACCCTTAGAATCTGCTTTAGATTCTTTAATAGAAGTTTGAGCTTCTTTATTTTGTGCCTCTTTAGCTTGAGATTCTTTTACTTGCTTTGCAAGGATATTTTCAAATTTATTTTCTAATTTAGTTATTTCTGCTGATGGAGAATTTGGACGTTTCTCTAAAATAGAATCTGGCTTATTTAAAATGGCATTTTGCATTGCATCTAACATATTACACTCCTTAAGCAATTAATTATGTGAAATGATAAGCAAAATATATTCCAAAATGAGTTATGTTTTAATAAATAAAATATAAAAATTAAGGAAAAATGAGTGAAAAAGCAAATAAAACAATGGGGGGTAATATTAACATTATGTATTTTATCTCAACAAAGCCAAAGTGCGCAAAAAAGTGGATTTAAAATTTATGGTGATATAATGCAGATTTTGCCCTTTGCAATGATGGCTTATAGTTATAGTATAGAAAAATATTTTAATTATCTCATCATTCTTTGCTTAATGCCTTCATAAGTCAGTTTAGAATCTTGTGTGTGCTGCATAAATACCCCATTGACACTCTGGTTTTCTTGTGTGGGGAGAATGGCTAGAATCTTACCCGGGTGCGTTAAGTCTTCCCTTTGATAAAACATCTCTACAAATTTCGCAATACTTACTTTTATATTACCAAGACTTGGGTCTGCGAGATATACAAATTGCTCATCTTTGCCCTTATAAACGCTAAAATGCTCCATATCACGCACATTCACATAGATAATCACAGGAGCTTTAAGTGTAGAGAGTGCGTCTAAATCCAAAGCCAAACCCACTGCCTTAAATCCCTTATTTTGAGCAAACAAAGCCAAATCCGAAAATGAAAAACTCACACTCTCTCTTAATTGTTCATTCGTCTCTATCTCCTCTTTTTTATTAATATCTATACCTTTATTAAGGAGCAAAAAATCTAAAATATCTTTTTCGCTTATATTTTGGTTGTAATAATAAGTCAAAATCGTAGAGAGAGAAGCGCTCCCACAGCTATAATCATACTGCTGTTTAGTTAAGTTTCTATCTTTAATCTCACTCCAAGAGGCAATAGGCTTTTGTGCATACAAAGAATTATTATGGATATGCACATCAGCAAGGCAAATGCCCCACAAGATAAGCAAAATGCAAAGAACACGCATTAGATTCTATATGAAAGCGATACATTAATCGCATTACTTGAGAAATTATGAGTATCCATTCGCTCTACATCGGCAAAGAGAATGAGTTTTGATTTGATTTCATACGCTATACCAAAGGTGTATCCTAACGATGAACCTGTGTAAGAAATAGTCTCATTATTAAGTTTATCTCTACTCTGATAGTTATAGCGCACACCAAAATTTAAAGACACATAGGGATTAACCGCAAAATATACTATGGGACTAAGGCTAAAGGTTTCTCCATTGTCAATTTTTATATTTTTGTAATATTTAGGGAGATTGAGTCCAAGCCCAGCTTGAAGCAAAAATACAATAGGATCAATCGTATAAAAGCTCGTGGCAAAAAGCGAATAGCTCTTACCATACTGCAAGGACTTTTGGGTAGAGGAGAAGTAGGTATTATCAATCACTTCCGCACTGCCACCAACAAGTAATGAGGGCATTTTACCCTCTCTTTTGGCTTCAGCCAAGAATCCAAGACTAAATGAGCTAAAATCCCCATTGCTTGATGAGTTAAAATTGCCAACATTATCATCAGTAATGCTTTTTTGCCAAAAGGCATTAAGAGTGCTAAAAATCTCTACGCGTTTAGAGATACCATATCGTGCCTGAAGAGAGAAGCTCAAATAATCTTGATTAACATTTTCGTGATTCCAAAAGGGAATCTTAATATCACCAATATTATTAACCCCGTGAATGGAAGAGGGGATAGAAATAAGTGCAGGAGCTGAATTTTTGCGCATAACATTAACATAAGAAAATGAGCCTAGAATCTTAAATTGTTTCTTTGGTGTGAAAATCTCATCAATACTCACAGGCTTTGCACATAGCACAAAGGGCAAACACAAAGATAATACAAAGATTCTAAACTTCATTTTCTTGCATCTACTTTTATAAATATGTATTTTAAACCTAAGTCTTTAGACTACCCTCAAATAGTATAAAAACCTAGAAACAAATTAAGCTTAGAGATTCTGTAAAGAATCTCTAAGCCTCCTTAGAACTGAATACCTGCTTCTACCCCACCTAGAAAATGTTTAGTAGCAGGACGAGCAAAGGTTGTATTCATTTTAGAAGTTGGTATATCATAATACTTTGCACGAACATTTGCAAAGAAACCTATCTTCTTGGAATAATCAGATGAGAATCCTACCCTAGCTTTAATTGCATAGGTATAATCATCAATGCCAGAGCGAGTCTTATCAAGGTAATAATACCCGTGGAATGCGTAGTAATAGCCTATGTCATATTCAAGATTTGCACCTTGTCCTTTGATGACACCCGATAAATCAAGCCCTACAAGATGAAGTGTATTATCAACCCAGCTATTGCCTGTGTTATTTTTACCAGTGAGCTGATTTCCCAAAAGATTGGAATGAAAATTATCCCAAGCATAGCCTATACTAAGATAAAGTGGAGCATTTTGAGTGAGAATATTGACGCCAGCACTTATACGAATATCACCCATAAAGAATATATCGTTTTGAACTCCATCTCTTTTAGCTTTGCCAAACCCAATCTCGCCACCACTCTGCACTAAGAATCTTTCATTGGCAAGAGTGCCTCTACTCCATAGGGCAAGGTAACCACCTGCATTAGTGATATCTTTCTCCCCACTTGGTTGTTGGAGGCTATATACGCCACCTAAGCCAATTCTTGCTACGCTGTAATCCTCTGCATACACACACATTGCACCAAAGAGAGAGGCACTTAAAAGTATCTTGCGTAGATATTTCATTATTTACCCTCCTGGTTACCATCTAAACCATTTTTTGATTTTTTTGACTACTTGTTTACCTGCCTCATACCCTGCTCCTCCAGCAAATCCAATAATGAAAGCACCAGTTATAGGGTCTATTGCCTCTCCCTCTGTCTTTTGCATTTCCTCATCACTCAAAGCCACTACATTAAGATGATTAGCATTACTAGCAAAAAGAAATTCTTTATCGGCTTGTGAAAGAGATGTGTTTTGCACATTCTTTTTATAAGTAGATTCTACTGCACAAAGCGGACTTAAAACTAAACCCAAAGATAAAGTCAAAACCAAACCAAGTTTGTTCATAAGAACTCCTTTTTTTAAAATTTTAGAAAACTATTCTTAAAACTTTAAAAAATAATAAATTTTTAAGAATAGTTTCATTATATAGTAAAAAATTTAAATAATACTTAAACAAAATTTTATTAATTTATGGTTGTAATATTAGCAATGCAGTCTGCAATTAACATTTTAAATACTTGATGCAAGTTAAAGAATAAAAAGAAATAGAATAAAGCGAATATCCGAGTTAGAACTTCGCTTTATTTAAGGAAAATAACCTTTGCAGATTCAAAATACTGCCCCATATCTACATATCAGTGCTTTTACTTGGTTGGGCAAGATATTTATCCTCCTTAGCGCACTTAGCTACTTTATAATGTATCTGTGCTGCTTACTCCTATGAGTGTAAGCAAAGCTTAATTATCAAGTTTTCAAACACTTTATTTGCAAATTTTTCATTTTTTTGACTCTACTTTAAGGTTGCAATATTATTGACCCTATTGAGATTCGCTATTGCATACGAAGAATCAAAAACTTTTAAGTCTTTAGACTTAGCATTGAGTGAGGATATACCCCCCCCCCACGAACGGGACACGATAACCACCAAAACCTTTATTCATTTCGACTCCTTATATTAAAGAAATGCAAAATTTACTCTCTTAGATAAATCTCTAAGAGAGGATAGAATTATAGGCTTAAAAAATTTAATATTTCTTTAAACTATAAATGAAAGTATTTTTTTCAGAATCATTTTATCACTTTGGGGAGCGTAATACCTTTTTGTCCTTGATATTTACCTTTTTTATCTTTATAACTTACCTCACAAGTCTCATCTCCCTCTAAAAAAAGCACTTGAGCAATGCCTTCATTAGCATAAATCTTAGCAGGTAAGGGTGTGGTATTGCTAATTTCAATAGTGATATGTCCCTCAAACTCCGGTTCAAAAGGTGTAACATTTACAATAATCCCACATCTCGCATAGGTGCTTTTACCAAGACAAATTGCCAGCACATTGCGCGGAATTCTAAAATATTCAATCGTGCGCGCTAATGCAAAGGAATTTGGTGGCACAAGACAATAACCATTCTCTTCTGTGGTAATTTCCACGACATTGCGTTCATCAAAACTTTTGGGATCAACAAGATTTGCACCAATATTAGTAAAAATCATAAATTCATTGCCTACACGAATATCATATCCATAACTTGAAAGTCCATAACTTACAATATTCTTTCCCACTTGTTTTTCACAAAATGGCTCAATCATACCCTTTTTGCTCATTTTTTTAATCCAAGTATCCGACTTTAATCCCATTACTATTACCTCACTAATCTTGCAAAAACTTTGTTATCTTAGAAAAATTGTGATATTATAGCAGATTAAATTTTACAGATGAAAGGTGCAATGATGAATTTGCAAGAAATCAAAAAGATTATGGAATTATTTGACAACAGCGGCATAGCTAAATTTAGTATTAAACAAGAGGGTTTTGAACTCAAACTCCAAAAAGCAGGTGCGTGTGGCTCGGTTACAGCTGTTACTCAAGCACCTATGCAAGTTATTTCTCAATCTCCTGTGGCAGGAGAATCTGTTCCTACAGCAGTGCCTACACAAACACCTACTCCATCAAAAGATACAAGCGGACATTTTATTACTTCGCCAATGGTAGGGACATTTTATCGTTCTCCTAGTCCGGGGGCAGCTCCTTATGTTAATGTCGGCGATACCATTAAAAAGGGGCAGACGGTTGCTATTATTGAAGCAATGAAGATTATGAATGAAATTGAAGCGGAATTTGATTGTAAGGTTGTTTCAATAGAAGTAAATGACGGGCAACCCGTAGAATTTAGCACAAATCTCATTAAAGTTGAAAAACTCTAAGGTGATATAATGAGTGTAAAACAACGAAAGATTCAAAAGATTCTCATTGCAAATCGTGGTGAGATTGCCCTGCGTGCTATTAGAACAATCCAAGAAATGGGCAAAGAGGCTATTGCTATTTACTCCACTGCTGATAAAGACACATATTACCTTGATGTAGCTGATGCAAAAATTTGTGTAGGCGGAGACAAATCAAGTGAAAGCTACCTCAATATCCCTGCTATAATGAGTGCAGCTGAACTTCTTAAAGCTGATGCAATTTTTCCGGGTTATGGATTTTTAAGTGAAAATCAAAATTTTGTAGAAATTTGCTCTCATCATAGCATAGAATTTATTGGTCCAACAGCTGATGTTATGGTCCTTATGAGTGATAAGTCAAAAGCAAAAGATGTAATGAAGGAAGCAGGTGTACCTGTGATCTTAGGAAGCGATGGGGCTTTAAAAGATTATAAAGAAGCACAAAAAATCGCCGATGAAATTGGGTATCCCGTGATTCTCAAAGCTGCAGCAGGTGGTGGTGGAAGAGGTATGCGTGTGGTTGAAAAACCTGAAATGCTAAAGAATCTCTACCTTGCAGCAGAATCTGAAGCAGTGAGCGCATTTGGCGATGGCACAATTTATATGGAAAAATTTATCCGCAATCCCAAACATATTGAAGTGCAGATTCTCGCAGATAAGCACGGAAATGTTTTACACATTGGTGAGCGTGATTGTTCTGCACAGAGACGACAACAAAAACTTATTGAAGAATCCCCTGCGGTAGTGCTCAAACCTGAAGTGCGTCAAAGACTACTTCAAACTGCTGTCAAAGCAGCTCAATATATTAAATATGTAGGTGCTGGAACTTTTGAGTTTTTGCTTGATGCAAATTATGAGGATTTTTATTTTATGGAGATGAATACGCGTTTGCAAGTAGAACACACTGTGAGCGAAATGGTAAGCGGACTTGACTTAGTAGAGTGGATGATACGCATTGCAGAGGGTGAAAAGCTTCCAAGCCAAGAAAGCATTAGTTTTAAAGGGCATTCTATTGAATGTCGCATTACAGCCGAAGACCCAGAGAAGTTTTATCCTTGCCCGGGAAAAATTACCAAATGGGTAGCGCCCGGTGGAGCAAATGTGCGACTTGATACTCACGCTTATGGAGGATATAGTGTGCCAATGCATTATGATTCTATGATTGGCAAACTTATCGTGTGGGGCGAGGATAGAAATCAAGCTATCAATCGTATGCACCGCGCTTTAAAGGAATTTTGCATTGAAGGAATTAAGACAACTTTGCCTTTCCATATAAAAATGATGAAAAATCAAGATTTCCTTGCTTCCAAGATTCATACTAAGTATCTGGAACAAAATATGCTTGATACAGAATGATTGGGCGGGATAATTTTATAAAGGAGTGAGTATGAAAATCAACGCAAATACAACACAAAAACTCGCCAAAGAGGAAATGAAAAAAAAAGATATACAAGAAACACGAGCCGCTCAAACTACAAATAAAAAACTTGAAAAAAATAAAAATATAGATACAAGCGAAATAAAAAACAATCCATTGAGCCAAAATATCAAAAATACTAATAGCAATATCGGTAGATTGCAAATTGCGCAAAAAACGCTTAATAGTATAGAATCTGATGCAAAAAAAATCGCTAAACTTGCTCAAGAAAGCAAAGAAACGCTTGATAAAGGGGAACAAGAAGATCTCAAAGAAGAAATGTCTGCATTGAAAAAAAATGTAGAATCTGCTATTAAAAAAGCAACTTTTGAAGAAATCAATGTCTTTTCTAAAAACATCAAAGACAATAAAGAGCGCATCATTTTTGATGCACCAAAACTTAATATAAAACTTCTTGATTCTGATGCACAAAAATTCTATGATGTGCTTAAAGAACAGCAAGTGCAGATTAAAGATGCTATCCAAATACTCCAAGAACAAGCACAAGAAAGTAGCGATAAACTTGCTAATGGTAAAATCAATAGCACAGATACTCAAAATACTAATGGCTCATTCTTGAAAAAATTTGGCTCACTTTTCCGTGTCTCTCACGATACTGATAAGCTAAGTAATCAACGCGTTCAAGAGCTTTTAACTTAAAAGATTCTCAAATATAATGATACCTTATAGCACACAATATATTGAGCAAGATGACATTGAGGCTGTAAATTTCGCCTTAGAATCTTCTCACCTTACTCAAGGTGCTCTTACACAAGAATTTGAAGCCACTCTTGCTTCAAAAATAGGTGTTCAATATGCTATAAGCTTTAATTCTGCCACTTCTGCCTTATTCGCACTTTATGGTGCGTTTATGTATAAATACTTTCCACATCTTGCGCATTTTTATAATACTTTAGATTCTAAAATATCAAAGCAAGATAAAGAGGAAATTTATTTTATCACTACGCCTATTAGCTTTGTCGCCACAACAAATATGATGCTTCAATGGGGAATTACGCCTCTATTTTGCGATGTTAAAGATGATGGAAATATTGATGAAAAGGCACTTGAGCACATTCTCTCTACTCACCCTAAGAGAGCACATATTAAGGCGATTGTGAGCGTAGATTATGGCGGGAAAAGCGTAGAAATATCATCTCTACGCTCACTTGCACAAAAACACAATCTTTTACTTTTTTCAGATAGTTCTCATTCATTTGGTGGAAGCTATAATGGACAAGCTATAGGCTCACTTGCTGATGCAACTATTTTTAGCTTTCACGCACTCAAATCCATTACTACTGCGGAAGGCGGAGCATTACTCACTAATGATGAAGAATTGGCACACTATGCGCGTCTTTTACTCTCTCACGGAGTAGAAAAAAAATCTTTGTGGAATTATGATTGTCTTCTTGGAGGTATGAATTTTCGCCTTAGTGAAGTAGGTGCAGCACTTGGTCTTAGCCAACTTAAAAAACTTGATACCTTTATCACTCATCGCCATAATATCGCAACACTCTATGATGAAGCATTTAAAAATAATGCTAATTTTGGCATTATTGCTATACCTTCACATATTCGTAGCTCTCATCATCTCTATCCTATTTTGCTTTATCCACATTTATGGTGTCAAAAGGAGCATATTTTTCAACAATTACAAGCACAAGATTTAGGCGTGCAAGTGCATTACAAACCTATTTATCAGTTTAGCCTTTACAAAAGGCTTTTTGGCGACATATCCCTACCAAATGCAGATAGATTCTATCTCTCTGAAATATCTATCCCCTGTCATCAAAGTCTTAGCACTCAACAAGCTCAAAATATTATAGAAATAATTACCAAAACCTGCAAATAATACTATGGCAACAAAAAGTTAGGCTAATTTTACCTAGCTTTAAATAGAGTAAGCTACAATAGCTTTTTTACACTATGGAGTTAGCTATGGATAAAACACAGATACTCGAGCGATTAAATATACATCTTAACACTCTCAAAATCACATATAAAGAATCTCGCCATAAAGTAAATGTGCAATGGGTATCCTACATCTGCTCTCTTATAGGCATTCCCAAAGAAGGTGTAGAGCTATGTGCTCAAATCCTTTCTCTCAAACCACCTACACGCCTTGTGTGGCTTCATTTAGCAGAATGCACGGGTTGTAGCAGTAGTTTTTTGCGCCTTGATAAGCCCGATATAGAATCTGTGCTTCTTGAATACATTACTCTTGAATACCACGAAACAATTATGGGGGCAGTAGGCTTTAGCGCGAAAAAATCATTACATAATACTTTGGATAAAGAGTTTATCCTCGTTATTGAAGGTGGTGTATCACTAGGAAATCACGCACATTTTCTTACCTCTGGTGCAGATAGTATCACGGGCGAAGAAGAATGTAAAGAAGTAGCACAAAAGGCTCAAGCAATATTCGCAGTAGGCACTTGCTCAAGCTTTGGCGGGGTACAAGCAGCATATCCTAATCCTACGCAATCTATAGGGATAGATTCATTTCTTTCTCAACGCATTATCAACATACCCGGCTGTCCGCCAAGTGAGGCAAATATTATCGGTAGTATTCTCTATTATATCCTTTTGCAAGAGCTTCCCCCAACAGATTCTCTTCATCGTCCAATATGGAGCTATGGAAAGAATCTACACGATATGTGTGAGCGCAAAGCAAAGTTTGAATCTGGTGATTTTGTGCAGAGCTTTGATGACCCGCATTTGGAAGATGGCTATTGTCTTTATAAAGTCGGGTGTAAAGGACCATATGTTTTTAATAACTGCCCAAAGGTTAAATTTAATGCTAAAACAAGTTATCCTATTCAAGCAGGACACGGCTGTATTGCGTGTAGCGAGCCTGATTTTTGGGATAGCTTTGGACGCATAGAAGAGCCACTGAATAACTCGAATGCTTATCTTAGGCAGTCAAAAACATTACAGAATCTACCGCACATTCATAATCTTAAAGAATCTTTGGGTGAGAGAATATTGTGCCTTGATCTTGATACACTCTCTCCCACTCGCATATACACGCAATCATCGCAAAGTAACCTCCTCACACTTTGCTTTCAATCTCATCTCCCTACTCTGCTCGCTCAAATTGCAAAAAGAAATAAACTAGGAGCACGGCTTGTAGAAAATTATAAACAATGGCGAGTACAGCAGCAACTCCCTGATATAAACATAAATCAAGACTTTCAAGGTGAGCCTTCTCACAATGTAAGTGATATTTTAAAGCTCATTGCTGAAATGTTTGGTAAGAGCAACCCTAATGCACTTGATACCCTTGAAAATGCACAAAACTATCTCTTTACTCATATAAGTAAGCTTGATATGAAACTCAATGGTAAAGAAGTCTGCAATATTGATATAGATAAATCTCTGCGCTTACCTTTGTGCTATCTACTTGGAGGATTAGAGATTGAAGGTGTAGCCTATGGTGTGGTAAGCTCTATATGTGAGATTCTATCCCTTAGCCTCGTAGAACTATGCAAATATTATGACTTAGAACAAGTGGCATTTAAAGGAAATCTAATGGAAAATACTCTTATACAGGATAGATTTGCCAACTATCTCCCAAAGTGGATTCAAGTAGTATAAATCACAAGTGGAGGAGAAACCATAGACATTAATAGTAGAAATCCAAAGCTTAATATTAAAATACATATTGATAAGGGGATATAAGATGAAATGCAAATTTTTAACTTACGATAAAGACAAAAAATGGCTTAGCTTTTTCTACAATGATAAAGAGTGGAAAAAAAAATTTGTTGTAAATTTAGGGTATGATGAATATAGTTATGATGATATTGAATTGCTTATATTTTCGCAAATGCCTCATATTACAAAAGCAGATATTTTAGAATTATTTGAATTTTCTATATTGTGTTGTTTTTGGGCTTCAAGGATTGAGGGTGATGAGATAGTGATATGGACTCACCGCATAGACAATCTTGATGAAAACCTCTCTCCTAATCCGCCTAAGCCAACCTACATCAGCGAATACATTAACATTATCGGACAATTATTCTTAGCAGGATACATTGACTTTGGCACATATTGCGATGATGAAGATAGAGATAAGATAGACTATCCTGAAAATTTATCTTATTATAAAGAAGATAAGTATCAAGCTTGGATTTATTTTAGAGATAATTTCTTTTATGCAAATGCTTTTGATAAAAGTGATGATGAGGATATTTTAATCTATGAGGACAAAGAATATACACCAAAAAATTGTCCTACCTATTTTAACACAGAAACAAAACGTAGGAAATATTGTGGTTATAGCACAATGTATAGTGATACCTCTTGGGATACTCCACAATATTGGTCTCAATACAATATATGGGTAGCAAGGACAGAGAAAGGCACAAAATACTTTAATGAAATCCTAGCTCCTAGATTCTATAATAAATACAAGGACTTAAGCGTAGAAATTGATGAGAAAGGAAATATAGTGCGTTGGATAGGAGCAATCAATAGATGAGGCATAAAAATCCACAATAAGGCAGGAGAAAATGGCGATTGGTAGAGTGATACACGAAAGTGGGACTTTATTCCCTGATTTTGATATGTTTGAGATTAATTATGAGCTTTTTGAAACAGATTGGGAAATGAAATTTTTTCTTAATATTCCCCATTTAACAAAAGTAGATATTTTAGAGTATTTTGAATGCTATGTCGCAGCCTTTGGCACAGAAGAAGTGTATAGTGCTTTTTTTGCAGATTCCCCCTACAAACTAAACGAAACTCTCTTAGCCAACGACCCACAACCTAATTACATCAGCGAATACATTCACATTGTAGGACAATTATTCTTAGCAGGATATATTGAATTTGGAATGTGTGGTTTACAAGATAAAGAAGAAAATCTACTCTCTAATCAAAAAGAAGATAAATATCAAGCTTGGATTTATTTTAGAGATAATTTCTTTTATAAAAATGCCTATAATAGAGATATGGTAGAGGTGAGAGAAAAGTATCCAAATATGAGTGATGATGAATATGTGTATTCCACTTATGACACACCACAATATTGGGATATGTATAGATTTTGGGTAGCCCAAACAGAGAAAGGCACAAAATACTTTAATGAAATCCTAGCTCCTAGATTCTATAACAAATACAAAGACTTAAGTGTTGAAATAGATTCAAAAGGCAATATTATAAGGTGGATTGGAAAGATTAATAGATAGAATGTCAATCAATCATTAGGATAAAAGATTTAAATTAGAATCAAAAATGTTAAAATATAAGTTTAGAAAACTATATTTATTTATACTAAAAAGATATTAAATAAAAAGATAAATTCTTTAGAAATCCAAGAGGAATCTAAAAGGATTCATCAAGGATAAAAACAAGAAAAGATTAACTTTGATTGCTTTTAGGGGGGGGGGGGGATAGCTTGCTTATCACCTCATCAATAATCTACAAAAGCAAACATAGATTCTAAAATCACTTAGATAAAGCTATCTTCGCGCCATAATATGGTAAAATTATATTTGCACAACAAAACACATAATGAGAGGACAAAAAGTGGAAAAGAGAGAATCTAAAAACTCAAAATTGCAACATTTCCCCATAATGCTATTTGCTATCACAATGGGCTTTGGAGGACTTACACTTGCGTATAAAAAAGCAGCAGAGATTCTCTTTGTTCCGCTGTTTTTTTACCAAGCCCTCACTTTTATCATTTCCACACTCGCACTCATAATCTTTTGTCTATATCTTTGCAAAATCATCAAATACCCCAAAATGGTTTTACAGGAGTTCAACCACCCGATTAAAATTAATTTTTTTGCGACTATTTCAATGTCTTTATTGTTGCTTTCAAATATTTTCCGCGAAATACCCATTTTCTCTTTAGCTCTTTTTAGCTTTGGCGTAGGATTTCAAACCTTTGTCGCATTCTATGTTATTGCCTATTGGCTCAATAAAGACATTCAAATAGTGCACTCTAATCCTGCGTGGTTTATCCCCGTTGCAGGGCAACCTCCTTGTGTCTGTTTCAGGGGTAGGATTTGTCAATGAATATGTGCTGATGTTTTTCTTTTCTTTAGGAATGTTTTTTTGGATTATCCTTACAGCAATTTTATTTAATCGCATTATCTTTCACGGAATGCTTGCCCAAAAGTTTTTACCCACACTTGCGATTTTTATCGCACCTCCTGCTGTGGCAATGTTGGGCTATCTTAATATCAATGGCGGTGAGTTTGATTTATTCGCCCAATTTCTCCTAAATATTGCGCTCACTTTTGCACTACTGCTCTTTGTGCTCGCTAAAAATTTTTATAAAATCACATTTTTCATCTCGTGGTGGGCTTTTACTTTTCCCTTTGCTGCACTCACTCTCGCATTTCTTACTGCATACGAAAAAACACAATATACCCCCTTTAAGCTACTTAGCCTTTTCTCACTTGTGCTTGCAAGCATTATTATCGCATTTGTGGGGCTTAAAACTATTGGCGCGATACTGCGTGGAGATATTTGCAAAGAAGAATAGGTTTAATTAGCCTAGATTCTCAAACGCATTTAACGCACAAGCTATGACTTTGTCCATATCATAATAGCGATATTCCCCTAACCTGCCGATAAAATGCACATTATGTAGTGCTTTTGCTTTTTGAGCATAAGCTTCATATATCGCTGCACTCTGTTCATTTGGCACAGGATAATATCGCTCCTCTCCTCTATGCCACGCTTTTGGGTATTCAAAGCTTACAATACTATGAGATGTTTTAGCATCTAAAAAATATTTATACTCGCCAATACGCGTATAATCATAATTATTAGGATAATTCATCACAGAATTGCTCTGAAAATATGGCTTCTCAAAACGCACAAAATCAAAATGCAAACTTCTATAAGGCAACTCGCCCAATTCATAGTTAAAAAACTCATCAATCGCCCCACTATAAAAAATTCTATCACACTCAATAGAATCTGCTATATCTTTATAATCACAATCTAACTTTAAATGTATAAGAGGATTTTCAATCATTTTTTCACACATTTTGGTATAACCCTCCATAGGGATTCCTTGAAATGTATCTTGAAAATATCTATTATCGCGACTAATGCTTATAGGCACGCGCTCAAATACGCTAGAATCTAGCTCTTGTGGCGCACATTGCCATTGCTTCAGCGTATAGTGCAAAAAGATTTTTTCATAAATAAAATCACTTAAAAACTTCAATTCTGGCACTTTTTGTAGTTCCAAAATAGATACTTTGCTCCCATAGGTAAATTTATCTAAAAGCGTAGATTCTATATCTTGTGCTATTTTTGCAGGAAATGCCATATACAAAGAATTAAGATTAAAAGGCACAGGCACAAACTGCCCATCTACAAAGGCTTTGACTTCGTGCATATAAGGATAGAATCTGCTAAATTTATTTAAATAATGCCATACTTTTTTATCATTAGTATGAAAAATATGTGTGCCGTATTTATGCACCAAAATACCCTCATCATTATAATCATAGGCATTTCCACCGATATGATTTCTCCGCTCTATAAGTAGCACGGATTCTCCTCTCACATTTGCTAAACGCTCTGCTAAAGTAAGCCCAGCCAATCCCGCTCCCACAATACAATTTTTTACTTTCATTACTTACTCCTTTAAAATTCTAAAATGTTCGTAAAATGTCCTACCAAAAAGCCTTATCACACTATATTCTTTAAAAAGTCGGATTCTAAAACTTCGCTCCAAAGTTTTGAAAACATATTTGCTTTTACACACAAACATTAAAAAATCATTGTCGCACATAAGTTTCATTTGGCTATCACGTTTTATTATGGATTGCGGAATTTTAAGCTTCAAAACAAGATTTTTAGCGCTTTCATAGTAATTCTCTGCATTTTTGGAATGTAAATCAAAAGAATATAAAAGTTTAAAGGGTAGCCCATACTTTTCTAAAACTTCATATTGCTTATACCAACTATAAATCGTTTTAAAAGATTCTAATGGTTCTAATGGAAAATTGCCACTATTTCTAAACAAATCCAAGATTGAATCCTGCCTTTGTCTATAATAATATGCACCAGTATCTATAAAACAAATATTTGGTGCAAAAATAATATAACGATAGAAAAATTCGCTATCTTCAGCACCTTGAGATAAAAGGAAGCGAATGTGGTAAGTTTTTATTATTGCTGCTTGCAACAAAACATTGACAATATGAAAAGACAAAAAAGGCATCAGTGATGGATTAAGCATAAAATTTCCTTTTTTACCCAAATGGAGATTATAAATCTCTAATTTATCTCCACGCACAAAAAACATTTTTGTCTGAATAGGAGTTATTCCAACATTGCATTTATTAACAAGTCCCTCAATATATCCCGAATCAATATAATCATCTGAATCAATAAAATAAATATACTCCCCTTGTGCCTCATCAAGTCCTTTGTTTCTTGCACCACCCAAGCCTTGATTTTCTTGCTCAAAGTAACAGATTCTACAATCCCTTTGTGCATATTCTTGCACGATTTCTCCACTACTATCCGTGCTGCCGTCATTTACGCAAATAATCTCTAAGTTTGTATAACTTTGACTGATAATAGAATCTAAACATTGTGCCACATACTTCTCCACATTATAAATTGGAATAATCACTGAAACTAAAGGCTTATCTTGGGGCTTAAAATCTCGCATTTATGCCGCCCTCACAACTATAAATGCAAATTGTTGCTCTCTCTTTAAAATAAGACTTAATAAAAAAGGTGCATAAAAGGCTACATTATATACCCCCCCCCCCGAAGAATCTGCACGTTGTGCAAATCTCTCATATAATGTAATACCAAAGAGTTTTATCACACTATATTCTTTAAAAAGTCGCACACGAAAGTAGGATTTGAATTTTTGTTTATAAAATTTGAGAATTAATATAAAAAGTTGTAAAGGCGAGATTAAAAGATGATTTAAATAGCTCAACCTTTGGTGTATGCGCTCAAATTCCAAATTAAGAGCGTGAGACATATCTCTATTTTGCAAAGCAATCTCATTAGCTGATAAAATCATATTGAGCATACACAGAGATTCTATACTGCCTTTTCCCTCACATATGCTCTCTGTAAGGTTTGTAGCAATAATACGCGCACGTGATAATGTGAGATTATAAAGCTTATCAAGTTTATGCGCTCTAGCAAAATAAAGCACATCAAGCAAACCTTTATTTTGGTCGCTCCAGTGCGTTTCACTCCAAGCAAGAAAAGACTTTTGATGTCCTATGCGATAGCAATAAGTAACCTCTGAAAGCGCATAGAATCTTTGTGCTGCTATCATCACTTTGACAAAAAATACAGGGTCTTCATAGCGCGTATAATGTGGGTGAAAAATATGTGAATCTATTAAAAATTTTCTATCATAAATAAAGCGCGTCCAGCCAAAATCAAATTGATAATCTTTGTATTCCACAAAACCATTGTGTGTAAAAGTATAGCCATAAAGAATACTTGGAAAATCTGTATTAATTACACCATTTTTATAATCACTAAAACACCCACCACAAATAAGAGCTTGATTTGCCACCGCATTGGTATAGAGCGTAAAAAGTGTATCGTGCGAGGGACAAAAATCATCAGAGTCAATAAAATATACAAATTTGCCTCTTGCAAGATTTAAAGCCTCATTTCTAGCTTTTGCCACACCTGCATTAGCCTTGTGAATAGCTACTATACGCTTATCACTTTGGGCGAAAGATTCTAAAATACTCCCGCTTTTATCTGTGCTGCCGTCATTTACGCAAATAATCTCTATTTCACGCAAAGTTTGATTAATGACAGAATCTAGGCATTCTCTCAAATATTTTTCTACATTATAGATTGGTATTATCACTGATACGAGGGGATTATGATTGTTCATTTTCGCCCCCTTAATGCACATAAAAGGGATGTAAAACCGCAAAATAGTTTAAATTTAGGATTCATAAATATCGTTTTAGCACTCGTAGTTTGCACACATAGAATCGATTGACATTGCCATCACTCACCCAACCGAGCCATTTTCTTTTTGCTCTAAATTTAAAAAAGACTAAGGGTAGTTCTTTTATTTTAAGATTCTCTTGTGTTTTTTTATAAGCAATCCATACATTAAATAATCGCTCGCTCAAAAACCCAAAAACTCTTGCTTGATAACTATCATAATTTTTATAAGCACTCAAAGGCTCAATGGCAAACAAAATATCAAAAATCCACTCACAATATTCAAGATATAATGCCTTTTTCATAATATACATATTTGCTATATGCCAAAGTATAGGTTTTTTGTGGAGTATATCTAATGCAATTTGATACATCTGTGGATATTTTGAAGCGATATACTCTAGCGCTAAATCCATATCTTTTATATAATGCACCTCATCATATAATTCATATAATGATAAATGTTGTGCTCTTTGCTTATCATCGTGGTCAATAACCAAAGTTGGAAGCACTATATCATAACCCTTTAGAGATTCAATAATATTTTGAGGATTAAGCCCATATTGTTGATAAAAATCACTAAAAAAACCTCTTATGGAATCATAATAACATTTTTGTGTTCTAGGCATATCAAAATGAGTAGAATCTCTAAAATCAAACACTCTACGATAATGAAATAACCCATAATAATCTGCTTCAAGATTCTTCCACGCCCAATACATTGCAGTGAGTTCGCAAAAGTAAGGGTTAAGCTCACTGATATGCTCTCCACTATTATCATACAAAAGTGGCACATTTGCACTCCGACAAAGTCGCTCTAACTCGTCTTTTATCTGTGGTTTTGCATTTGCCGCACCTAGCAAAATCGGTTGAAGCACCTCATTACTAATAATAGGGCTTATCTTATGATAGCAGACTAAAATTTTGATATTCATACCTACTCCTCATCAAGCTTTTTAGTTGTAAAGTGTGCGTGGGAGTGAGGGGGCAAAATAGGTTTTTTATATATGCGTATAAATAAAAAATAATATCGCTCACAATCTGGCGCACTGACTTTGCCAAAAAACTTACTTTGCTTGTTATAAAGAAGCTTACTTTTTACTTCAAGCACATTCAATTTACGCGTTTTCAACTGATAGGCAAGCCACACGTTAAAAAGCCACTCACTTAAAAATCCAAAGACTCTCGCTTCGTGTGCATCATAAGATTTATAATCAATTTGCTCTTGCAAAGCAAAAAGCACATCAAAGAGCCACTCACAATATTCAAAAAATATCTCTTTACGCCATATTGCCATATTCCAATAGCATATTTTCGCACCATTTGTAAAAAGTGCCTGCGTAATAGAATCTCCCATAAATGGATAAGTTTCTTTAATATAGGCAATCGCTTTATCTAAATCTTCTATGTTATGCCCTCCTTTCGCAAAATTTTCATACGCATTTATATCTTGGTGTAAAGGCAATGGCTTGGGAATAACTATATCAATATGATGTGTTTGCAAATACGAAGTAATAAAGGTAGATTCAAGATGATATTTAGCGATAACACGACTTTGAGGAATAAAAGCTGATTTAAGGCGAGAAAAAAATGTATTTGGTGCGAAATCAAACACTCTACGATAATGAAAAAGTCCATAATAATCAGAATCTAGGTTTTTCCACGCCCAATACATTGCGGTGAGTTCGCAAAAGTAAGGGTTGAGTGAGGAGATTTCTTTATTTAAGCTATGAGTGCCCCCCCCCCCGATAACACAATCGTCTCTAAGAAGTTCTATATCTTGTGTGCGACACATAGATTGTAAATCTTTGTGCAATGTCTTGGGTGCATTTTTCGCGCCTACTAAAATTGGCTGCAATATTTCATTTGCAATAATTGGGCTTATTCTATGATAACATACGAGAATCTTCAATAATGGAGAACGCATAACTTATCCTGTTTAAAAATTAAAAAGCATAGTATAGCTTTTTTATCTTAATTTTTCTATACTTCAATCTTTTCTACTAAGTGCAAATTAAAACCACTTAAGGCATTATACTCGCCTTTACTCCCACCACAAGAGCTAAGAAGCACAAAATCCTCAATGCCCAATCTTTTAAGAATCTGTGCACCGATGCCAAAATCTTTTATATCACCACAAGTTTTAGATGAGTTTGCATATTCAGAATGCGTATTTAAAAATACCAAATATCCCCCTTTTTCTTTCAAACACTCAATACTCTTAAGAAGAGCATTCCATTCTTGAGCATTTTGCAATAGCTCCAAATCACTTCGCACATTATGAAATCGTATAAGCGGCTTTGGTTCATTAGATGATGAGCCTTTATGAGGAAATCCAAAAACTATATGCTCACGTTCTAAATGATCTATAAAAGTAATTTTTTCACATTCTACACCCATAAATACAGCACTTTCACGCGTAATCTCGCGCAGGAGATTCTCAAAATTAAGTCGGTATTGGATAATATCTGATACATATAGAATCTTTAAATGGTGTTGAGAAGCAAAATCAAGCAAGAATTTATCCCCACGCCCAGCCATTGTGCCGTCTTTTTTCATAATCTCACAAATTACACTAATAGGCGCAACTCCTGCAAGGCGGCAAATATCTACACTTGCCTCTGTATGTCCTGTGCGCACAAGCACTCCTCCCTCTTTAGCAATAAGCGGAAAAATATGTCCGGGACGCACAAAATCGCTTGGCTTGGTATTACTCTCACACATAAGTCTAATAGTCATATCGCGTTCAAAGGCTGAAATACCTGTTTTTGCTTCTTTTGCATCAATAGAAATGGTAAAGGCTGTTTCGTGATTGCTATCGTTTTTTTGCACCATTGGAGGCAAATCAAGCTTTTGAGCAAGCTCTTGCGTGATAGATACGCAAATAAGCCCTCGTGCTTCTTGCGCCATAAAGTTGATTTTTTGAGGACTAGAGAAGATTCCCGCCATCACTAAATCACCCTCATTCTCCCTATCCTCATCGTCCATAATAATAATCATCTCGCCTTGTTTAATTGCTTCTATGGCTTCTTTGATACGTTTGTGATACATTATTAACCTTTAAATGTGCTTTTATTAAAGATTAATTATATAAAAACAAAATAAATTTCTTTGCAGAATCAATCTTAAAAAGTTTTAGGGATAAGGAAAGGGAGAGATGATAAGAATCCAAAAAGTAGATTCTCATCATTTATGTGGAAACAAGAGTATTTAGGCAAGTGTGGCTTTAAGCATCCAAATGGCTTTTTGCAATTCGCCTACTTTATCATCAGCGTATCCTTGAGTCACATTATCTCCAGCTTTTTCAGCCTCCTCTGAAAGTCCTTCAAATGCTTTGAGGAAATATTCGTAATCAGAGAGAATCGCTTTTAAAACCTCTTTTGAATTAAAGCTTGTTTTGCTTTCTTCTTTGATTTTTGCAGCCTTTAGCATATCTGCAAGGGTTACATAAGGTTTTCCACCGATTTGCAATACACGTTCTGCAACATCATCAAATACATCAGCATATTTTTCATAGATTTCTTCAGTAGCTTTATGTGTGGGATAAAAGTCCATACCTTTAACATTCCAATGAAAGTTATGCACCTTCACATAAAACACTGCTGCATCAGCTTGAATTTGTTTTAAATTATCTACAACTTTGCTCATCTTTATGTCCTTAGTCTCAAAATTTTCCCTCACTCTCCTAATATGTGGGTAAGTGAGGGAATATTAATATTCTAAGATATTGAAGTAACTTCTAAGTAAATATCTTTATAAGTAACACGTTTAACTTCCTCATATTGTGTGCTTTTATGTTTATCATTAGCGCATTCTCTCTTGACAAAGACATACAAACTCATTATAATTACGCCTCACATTTATTATTGGGGTATCGCCAAGCGGTAAGGCACCTGGTTTTGGTCCAGGCATTCAGAGGTTCGAATCCTTTTACCCCAGCCATTTCTTCATAAATTTATGAAGCTCTTTTTGTAAATTCTTTTAAAATGATGTAGCTTATCTTTCAATTTTAAGAATTTTAGAACGCGGGATAGAGCAGTCCGGTAGCTCGTTGGGCTCATAACCCAAAGGTCGGGGGTTCAAATCCCTCTCCCGCAACCAAACTTTCATAAATTTATCCCTGCTTGAAAATTGCATTAATATTATGTTAAAATGCGCACTTTATTTTACTTAAAACCCAAAAACTAGCAAAATGCGCTCATAGCTCAGCTGGATAGAGCAACGGCCTTCTAAGCCGTAGGTCAGAGGTTCGAATCCTCTTGGGCGTACCACCAAAATACCTCTTAAACAATATCCTTAATCTTAACTTTTACACAACCAAAATTTAAAATATGAGACACATTGATTTAAATAGATTCGCTTACACAATTTAATACTCTATTTAATATATTAAATACTATTTTAATTTTGATATAAATTAAAATAGTATAGTATTACAAAAAAAAAAAAAA